>Ga0208428_1000027_pt1 | contig 68747 bp, 111 predicted proteins | sample DEB08_DNA_11_FD_184535 | JGI IMG/M metagenome (GOLD analysis project Ga0208428, IMG submission 184535) | Aqueous microbial communities from the Delaware River and Bay under freshwater to marine salinity gradient to study organic matter... | ecosystem: Environmental > Aquatic > Marine > Coastal ... | reverse complement strand
TAATATGTTTAAATATTGCATCATTAATACCGACAGCTTGTTCACAGTCAAATGGTACCGAATGTTTTTGTAGATACGAATGAAAACCCATCGCACCTAAACCTAATGATCTTTCTTGTGTTGCTGAAAATCTTGCTTTACTAATTTCATCTCCTGCATTATCAATAAAGAATTGTAATACATTGTCTAGGAATACAATAAGGTCTTTAACCATTGATGTTCCTACCCACTCATCGTACTTTTCTAAATTAACAGAAGATAAACAACATACTGCTGTCCTTTCTTCAGAGGTCACTAAATGAATTTCATTACATAGGTTAGACCCCTTAATGGTTAAACCCATTGCTTTCTGTGCATCAGGTAATGCACGGTTTGCCGTATCAATGAAGTTCATGTATGGCTCACCAGTTCTATATCTTGTTTCTAAAATGAGTTCCCATAACTTACGAGCGGACATTGTTTCACGAACAGATTTATCATTAGGGTCTAGTAAATCCCATTGAGCACCTGCCTCTACTGCTTCCATAAATTTATCTGTAAGGTTAACCGCATGGTGTAAATTTAAATTTTTACGATTCACATCACCTGTAGGTATACGCATATTAATAAATTCTACAATGTCAGGATGGTCAACATCCATATAGGCTGCATAAGAACCTTTTCTAGTTCTTCCTTGACGATAAGCAACCATGTCAGCATCAACTGTATGTAAGAAAGGCATAGGACCTGGAGCCTTTTTAGATACTGCACGAATATCAGACCAATGACCACCTACTCCACCACCTTTAACAGATAACCATCTTAGCTCTGCGGTATGGTCTATGAGACCGTCTAATGTGTCTGGTACATAGGTAAGAAAGCAACTGATTGGTAATGCCTTGGCTTTTTCTCCTTTTAGTGGTGCATTTGAAAGCACAGGAGATGCATACATAAACCAACCTTTAGAAACATAGTCGTAAATTCTTTGTGCAAGTTTTAAATTACCACCACAAAAAGCAACGGCTGCACGAGCAAAAGCCATCTGAGGAGACTTTTCATCTTCTCTACAATAATAATCTTTTAAGAGCTTAAACGACTGCTCAGATAATTCCTTATCTCTTTTTGTTTCTATTTCTATACCTAAATGCTGCATTCTCTGCTCCTATTATTATTCTTGTAAATATTCTTGTGATAAAGGAAATATTTTAGATATTGCCTCAGCAACTGCACGTGCGAGTTCAATGTGTTCAAGTTGTGTACCATTTCCACTTCGTAATTCAATATAATGAATCCATGATCTTAATGTACCATTTACATATAATCTTGAAACTGTATTTCCTTCAGGCAACACTGCTCTTGCTTGTTCTTTCGCAATACCTTTATCAATTGCCCAGTTATATAATTCTTTTGCTTGACGTATAAATGCTAATTGCTTCATACGAAAGTCTTCGTTAATTCTTCGATGAATTTCATCATCCCAATCTACAGGGATTGAGTTTTGTCTATTCTTTGGATCTTGTAATCGAGCTTCACGTGGCACAAATTCTAAATCTTCAGTTGGGTCAGCATATCTTTGACTGAACTCCTGAAAAGAAAAAGAACGATGTCTTAGTAATTGGCGTGCAATATCTCGTGTCGTTTCAATTTCCAAACAAGCACTCACCATTTCAAATGGAGACCAATGCTTATGTTTAGCAAGGTACTTCAAAAGTTTTTCAGATGTTTCTTTATTGTTTTGATTATTAGGATTGCTTACTCTCGCACAATAAGCAACTAAGTCCTGAGCTGATTCGTTGTACTCAGGGGATTGACTATAACTAATCAATTTAACCTTCATTATCTATGTCCTTCTCCATTGTTGAAATTTCAATTTAGCCTCTAAACCTTTATATGTAATTGTTCTCATTAAACTCTCAACACAACTAATTTTACCTGAGAGTACCATTTCATTAATATCCTTTCCTTCAATATCATTAGGCCATATTACAATACTATGACCTGCGTCAATTAACTTTTCCATTCTTTTATGAATCTCTTTATTTCGAGGTTCAGCGTCAAAGACAAAGACTGCATTCTCCACATTTTCAAGTGCGTTAGTACCACCGTCTGCTCCAGCCATCGCAACTGCGTTTGATAAAAACATACTATCCAACGCACCTTCGACAACATAATACTTTTCTTTAAAGTTTACTTTGTCAAGTCCAAATATTTTAGGTACATCATCAAACATGATAGTAATATACCTTAGCCCGTCTGGGTCAAACCCTCGAGCTGCGACTCCGAAACATTTTCGGTCTTTGTCTAAAAAAGGAATAACTAAGCGAGGCTCGTCTTTCTTTACGTTCTCAAACTTATTTGGAATGATTCCGTTAATCCATTCTTTAAATCTTGGGGCGAAGTAAAGACGGTAATGGTGCTTAGTAGGAATACTCCTTTTATCTATATATTTCTTTACTGGGTGATTATAATCGAGTTGACTGATTTTTTTTAAGTTTTTTAACACATCTCTGTGAGAGAAATTTGGTTGCTCAAACTTCGTCTTCTCTAGAGTTGATGTTTCTGTTGAAATCGTATTATTGGCTTTACCGATAAATTTTTCGGCAACATAATCATTATATGCTAAAGGGTCGACCACCTTGAGAAAATTGGAAAAGGAATGACTTGCTCCACAATTGTGACAATAATAGAACAAGGAGTTGTCTTTCTCAAGGAGCCAACCACGAGCTTTTGATTTGGATTTTTTTGAATCACCGCATATAGGACAACGAAAGTTGATTTTCATCGGAGAGCGGTTTGTAATCTTGTATCTGTCCAATCGCCCTGCTAATTGCTGGGCATACTGAATCTCCACAAAGTCAAGCATAATATAAAATCCAAATGTTTATAATTTAATCGTTGCGACTATTATAATACAATTTGTGCAGGATGTCAATGGTTATTTCTGAAATATTACAGAAAGGTCAGCATAATTTAATATGAAAGTAATAATGGCAAATGCTCCTAACATCCACCACTTCAAATTTTCAAGTGATCTAATCTGTTGTTCTTGTATGGCCACTTTATCTTTAACGTCACGTACTATATTATCAATAATTGCTAAAGTTTCATTATGTCTTTGTTCATGAGCACGCCTTGTTTCTTCTGCCATTAAACGATGCTGTTCTTTACCATCAGTCATGGCGGATAGCATCTCTTCTTTAAAGGCCTGCTTATATTCGTCAAGTTCTTCTTTCATGGCAAGCCTTGCTTCCATGTTCATTCGACGTTGGTCTTGTAATCTTTCATCCATAAATTCTAGTTTGGATTGAAAGTTCTCCATAATCTGTGCCTGCACTGCCAAGGACTTAGCAATATCTTGCATTCCTTCAACGGCATCATCCACTTTATCAAAGAATTTTCCAATGGATTGAATGTCTTTTTTGATTAAAGCAATGTCGGTCTTAACGTGATTAAGGTCGTCAGACATATTTACTCCAGTTATATGGTTATTATATCACAGAATCCATTATATGTCAATGGATATTTATAATTAAGAAGGTACGAATTTAAGATTAAATCAATTATTATCTGATTTATTTTGAATCGCAATACCCGCCGCGGGTTCGTCGTCAATAGTTACATTTCGATAATATACAATTACTTCTCCAAGCTCTCGTATATATCTTCTAAGTTCTTGCGTATTCTTTGACATCAATTGATAGTCTCCAACAGTCATTGCTACAAACACCACATCACCGTTGTTCTTCTTTTTCATGTCGTCAAGGAATTTGTCAAGGTAAGTGTAACCTACGGGCCAGTCAGGGTTATCGCGCTCTTCAAGAGAACAGTCCTTTGGCCGTTTAAATTGCTCAACACCTTCGTCATTAAATTTTGGAGGGTCGTATTGAATTGTAGCTTTACACGGATTTGTAATAACCGCTTCAGATACAACATACCATTTAGGATCGTTTAATTGAATAGGACGTGGTAGTGTCGGTTGAATAATCTCAATCTTAATTGGTTTAGTGACAATCTCAACTTCTTTAGTACCAAATAGATTACCTAAGGTACTACAACCGCTAAGGAACGTCAGGAGCGTCAAGCTCGCTAATAGCTTTGCTGTCATTCTCTATGTCCTCAAATACTGCGGCAGTACCATTATTGAATCTTATTTCCATAAGACCAGGTTTGGCAACTGCAAGTTTGTCAAAATTGTGTCGAGCAAATATAGCAAGATACTGGTCCTTCTCTTGCTCTATTTGATTATAATTACGTTGAAGATTAGATAACGATTGTCCTTGTCTTTCAAAAGATTCTTGCAGAGCAGCCATTGTTGCCTTCTGTTCTTCAACAGCAGCTTCGAGTTTTACTGCATTCTCTTTTAAAGTTACGTTTTCGTTATATAACCAATATGAACCAAGTCCGAGAACCAAAATAATTCCAATGAATATTTGGTTAAACATTTTTAGTCTTCTTCAGATTGTTCAGCTTCTGGTTCTGCAGCAAGGTCAGCTGCCATTTCAACTTCAGGATGTTCCTGAGTCATGTCTTGATACTTTTGATTTAATGCAGCTCTTACACGAGTTGTCATTTCAGCATCAAAAGCTTTCTTAAGGTTAAGTGGATTGTTATCCAACGCGTTAGCGATTATATCATTTACTGGCATTTTATGTTCTCCATACTATATTGTTAGTAAAATTATTTATACATTTTCTAAACGAACCATTAATCTTTCGGCTCGGTTAGTAACTTGTTTGTGCCATCGAGAATCTCTACCCTCAACAGCGGCTTCTTTCCAATCTCCTTTGAGAATGGCTTCATGCATTTTCTTAAATTTGCTTAGTCTTGTTCTTCCCATGTTGAACATCATATTAACTAAGATTTGTTGTACTTCATCAGGTAGGTCTCCGAAGACTCCTTCTTCATACAATTTTTCGCATTCACTGATTGCGATATCTAAATCCTTCTCGAAGCATTCTTTTACTCTGTCTTCGTCAACAGGTGTACCAACTTCTGCTCCGTGTTCTGGATCTGATTCTAATACTAGGTGACCAACTCCAAAAGTAGGATAACCTAGATGGTCAAGATAAACTTCATTAACGACGCCTTCGTCAATTTTTAATTGTTCAAAGACAGCTTCTCTGTCTAATTTTGTATCTCTAAAAAACATTTTGTTCCTCTCTATGTTAACGTCGTTATATCAACAGCAGATGTACCTTGAAATTCTAAAAGGTTTGCTACTATACTTTCCGCGTTATCTTTAATAGTATTATCATAATATGTATCACCGCCTGCATACTCATATCCCCATAAAGCAATGTCAACTGCAGTATTTGCTGTAGAGACTTTTTCTATTTCTGAGTTGGCAAGATCTTCAGCACTCAATACAGCAACCATAGGTTGTACTGCATATACTGAACTTCCGACTGCCACATCATAAGTTTTAACATTAAGTGTTACTTTCTTAATTGTGTTGTCTGAGTCAAACTTTAATACTTCTGCTAATTCAAGTACCTTATCATAACTAGGCATTAAGTAAGCATCTCAAATTCTGCAGATTTGTTTAAGAATGCAATTGCCCATCTGTCATCAGAATCAATAAAGCAATAATGTATTGTACCTTTATCAGGTCCATCTATTACTTCCCAAATCCAACATACCCAGCCATCTTTAAGTTTTTTGTCTGACTGAGCAATTGCACTAAAGAAAGCTTTCATTCTACCTTGAGCACTCCAAAAATGACCGTATCGAATTTCGTCAGACTTCCAAATATCTTTGTACTTGGTTTGAAGGTCTTTGTAATCTTTACCGATTACCATTCTCTTATCTGCCTTTTTACCAAAAGGTACTATTCCCATTCCAAGAACCTTAACCTTACCATCGTAAACAGGCATTCCTGATATACCATAGTTCTTTGCACTGCGTCCTTTCCACATGGGGGTTACAGTTAGACCAGGTCTTAATTTGGCGATAGTAACTTTAGCTTCGTTTAAAGTTTCTTCCCAACGTTTAAAAGATTTCATTTTTATTCCCTTTATTAACCTGCCGCCGAACTCATTGCTTGCTTAGCTGCAGCACGCTCTTTATCGCGTTCTTGTTTACGTTTCTCACGCTCTTTTTCAACTTCATCTTGAGCCTTTTGCCTTTCGGCTTCAGCAGCGTGCTTTAACTTAATTCTTTCTTTTTCCTTGTCTTGACGATCCTTCATCAATTCAAGTTCAGATGCTTGCCTTGCCTTTAATTGAGCTTGAGCAACTGCATCTTCTTTAACATTTACCGTACCCATAATATCTCGAATACGTTTCTTGTGTTTCTTTTGATTCTTTTTAGAAACTCCTGGTTCTCCGTCAGGACCTACTCCTAATCCGGCAATATTTCCACCACCGACATTATTTACAGGTTCTTCTTCCATTTCGCGTTTTGCTGCTTCAGCAATAATCACGCCGTTCTCTTCCAAGAATCTTTCTAAAGCCAAATCTAAATCTTTTTCAATAGATTCTTCAGTTAAATAATTTGTAGCGTCAATTCTTTGCTCTTCTTTAATTAACCAAAGAGCTGCGGCATAACTTGCTAATTTTGTTTGACCGCCTGGTAATTTACTTAAAAGCTTTTTGATATTTAATATCATTTGGTCAAATACACCAAAAGCTTTCTTTTGCTCATTCTTACCAAAGTCCTTACGTTTAATTAAGATATTACCTTTTTCGTCGATAATACCTAATTTATACGCAGGCCAAGTATTAAAAGGCTTTACTAACCTCTTAATAAAAGAATATGCTAAGAATAAATCTACCATTTATATTTCCTTTAACCTTAGTTCGATAAGTTCATCTCCTACAATAGAATTAGAATTTATCATCAATCCATCATATATTAATACCTCAGGCATATAGTTCAAATATTCCACGAACGGTTTTAAAAATTCGTGATACTCATGCAGCCGCATAAATAACATATTTGTTGCCGTAGGACCAAACACATTGAATATTACAATGAGATGGTTCAGAATTAACCTTTCCTTTAAATCGCCATCTTGACGATAACGACTAAAGAGCTTACGCAAATATTGAAAGCGTTTAATATCTTCTTCAAACTCTGACATCTCAGTACACTGAGGATTGTCATAGTTCTTCATCGCGTATAGCAGAAAGGTTGATTCTGTCAAATTCATAACAATAAAAGGCTAACTAGTTAGGTTTAGCTGTCAGCTACAATTGTGTCTTCGACCGCCGTATTGCCTGTCACACCTAAGTCACCAGCATCGCCTGCAGATACCTTCATAGGTACTAAGCATTCTGCGAAGTGTCTTCCGTTTGCTGTATGATACAACCACCAACCTGGACCTGTGAGTCCTTTTGCTCTGTTAGCTGCAACACCTGCTTCCGTTAAGTCAACAAATACTGCATTGTCAATATCGTTAGACTTATTAGTGTTATTGGCATCGTTTTCTAACCACTTTGGCGCACTTGCCAATGTATCGGTTTTTCCCCATAGTGCCATTGTTATCTCCTTGTTTTTATTTTATTAACGTTAATAATAAATTTTTTATTTTAAAACTTTATAAAGTTCATTAACTAAATCAGCTTTCTTTTTACGTTTGTCTAATTCAATTCCTGCTTTACGACCTTCTTCCTCAAGTCCAGCTTTTGTTAATTTATTTAACACAGCTTTAGTAACTTTAGGACCTTTAGCAACAGCAGCCTTTACAGGTTCTACTTTTGCATTTATAGGTTCTACTTTAGCAGGAGTTTCGTTTAGACCAAAAAGCTTTTTAATCCATTCAATCAAAAACATAATTTACTCCTATTATATAATAGAATTAACTGCCGCAGTTGCTAGCAGCTAATTTCTTTTTCTTTGGGTCAAGGGTATCTGAAGCTTCAGTATCCTCGGCCTTTTCGTTATCTCCTTTCCAGTTTGCATCGATGTAATTAAAGAATTCTTTCTTCTTCTCATCATCAAGCTCTGCTGGAGATTCGACTCCAAATTTTTTCAAAGCAGATTGAAAGAACTTTTCGTATTCTTCCTTATCTCCAGATTCAGCTTCTAATCTAGCCATAATCTTTTGTTCAATCTTGCTCTCAATAATTTCTTTCCAATCGGACATTTTAGTTTCCTCGTTATATTGTTCTGGTAAAGTTTTGATGAATTTCATTATATCTTTATTATCACCAAAAACACTTAACTCCATTCCAGTTGAAGTTTTTTTAGAAAACGGATTAAGTTTTGCTTTCTTGGCCAGCATCAACGCATTCTTATAACTTTTGTCGTCCATGTCAACTAATCTAAAACTACCGTCTGCCATTTAACTTATTCCTTTTTAGTTTAATATGTTTATTTATAACAATTTAGTAACTCTGATTTCCAAATTGTTTACGCCTTTAATCAATCTATGGTATTCGCCTTTTCTTATTGTAAGACCAATCCCAGGTTTTAATAATATAGGTAAAGATCCTTCAGGCTGAAATTGCCATCCATCTCCACTCAATACTTCAACAATTCTATCTTCATTATCTCTATGCCAAACAAATTCTTCATCGGGTTGTTCAACATCAAAGATACGAATATCTTCTTTATCTATATATGGCTTACCAGAAATAATCTCCGCCACCTTTGAGTCCCAATTCGTTTGCGTACTTTGGTAATCGGCATGCCCAGTATCCAGCACTGAGTTTGTCTGTTTTAGTATCGCAATTATGTCTTGATGCAAAATTCTTTGCTGCCTCTCTATCATTAATCTTAGCTGTGAGGCCACCTTTTTCATCACCAAACTCAATCTTTTTGATATTACCTGTGTCAGGGTTTCTAACATAGACAACATATTTCTTATCTCCACTTGAACGCTTTGGTTTATTTAATTCAGGTTCTTCGTCAAGCTCAATCATTGGAGTTTCTAAAGGAACTGTTACTCCTTCATATAATCCAAAACCTTCATGTTTCCAATCTGTAAATTTTTTCATTAGTGATCCGATTCGTCGTTTCTTGCTGTTTTGTTTGATAATATAAATCGTCTATTTGGATTAACAGCAACTTTAAACTTTGTCATTAACTTTCTATTCACCAACATCTCTGATGCTGTATCTTTTAATGATAATGCAATTTCAGCAATGTGCTTCTTATTATTAAAATATATCTCGTGTTCAATAACAGGTCTTTCATCAAATGGTTTTTGACCTCTCATTGGTTTTGAGATGTATAATAATTTATCTTCAAACTTATATCCGTTTTTAGTCCAAGTTACTTTATTGTTTTTCACATCTATACTGTCAACGTGTAACATGCTTGCTTTTGCACTATTACCTGTATCAAACTTTGCACGGACAGGATTCTTTTCCATGCCTTTAAATATAATCGTTTCAATATATCCTGCTTCTTGTCTAAATACAGGTCGTCTATTGACATCTTTGGAAAAGAATTGTATAATCCTTTCTAATACTTGCTTGTCGGTTATCTTGCCTTGCTTTTCTTCGGTCCAAGGATCATATCCTTCAAAGTGAGAACGAATACCAGGTGAACCATTTACTTCCAAGATATAAGGTTTACCGTCAACCATTGCATGGTCAACTCCACAATACATTGCACCACTTGCACGAGCGGCCGCCTTAATTACATTAATTTCATTCTTTGATAAATTATATGGTTCTGTTCTTGCTCCTAGGTGGACGTTGTTTCTAAAGTCCTTATTACTTTCTTCTCTTATTCTTTCTGCTGATGCTAATATTTTACCACCGATGACAAGAGTACGTATATCAGATTTCATTTCTTTAAATTCTTGTATTAACAAATCAGCATCATATTTCCATAATGACTGACATACACCTTTAAGAGATGATTCACTATCAACCTTCATAACACCAACACCTTGCGTACCTTTCAAGGTTTTTATAATAACAGGGAATTTACCACCTATTCGTTTATGAGCATCTTCAATAGATTGCTCATTTGATATAATGGATGTTTTTGGAATTGGAATATTGTTTCTTTCCATCATTAACGCGTTGGACATTTTGTTATCGCAAACTAACATTGAATCCAAATCATTAACAACTAAGAAACCAATATCCTGTAAAGAAGAAACCATTGATTGAGAGGATAAAGTTTCAATAGCTCCTGCTCTAATAAAGATAATTGAGTTATGTGTTTCTATTTCGACGTCTGTATCTTTTCCGTCAATATTACGAATCTTTACTTTACCGATTTCAATATCAGCACCGGTAATCCAAGCTTTCTTAACATCAACAAAATCAAAACGTATATCTTTTTTAGTACATACTTCTTCCATTAATCCTGCGAAAGTTTTTTCACCTTCACTTGTACCTAATACAACACAATGCAATTCCTCGTAGGAAAGTTCAGAGGTTTCTTCTTCAAGGGTTGCACTTCTGTATTCAGATATACTTTTCATAATAATAATTTCAACAAAATTTATGCGTTGAGAATAATATCAATGAAGTCTTCGGCATCGTCTTTGCTTTGAACTTCACCGTTATCCATTGCCCAAGTTAATAGTTCGTCTTCAACATTTTTAGGCAAATCTTTACGACCTTTTTGGAATGCATCAATATGTCTTGCGTGTTTCTTAACAAGTTTACGCCAATCAGTTGCACGTAAACCAAACATATTTTCAACTTGTTTAACACCTTCAAGTAATTCTGGAAAAATATCTTCGATATCTTCATCATCCATTGCATATGCATCGCCTTGTAAGAACTTAACAATATCGCCTTTCTTACCAGTAATGTCAGCCATTTGACGACCTGTCTTTTTAATTTTGATATTGTATTCTCTTTGCGATTGGTTAATATCAGATGAACTTCCAATGTAGTCAATATCAATTGTAGTTGTTTTGTTTGGGCTTCTGAGTCTTAACTTTTCAACTAATACAGATTCGTCTAAACTAATTGTAACTTCTTCGTTATGCGGGTAACCTTTTAATGGTTCCTTTTCTGGAGCAAGCTGGGCTTTAATCTTTTCATATGCTAACTTAGCAAGCTTTTCTCTAAATTCTTTTGTGCGACCATCAATTATCTTTTTGGTCTCAGCATCTAATTTCTTTTCCACGTTTATCCTCCGAATTCGTGTCCTGCGACTCTCTTCATTTGTTTCTTAAACTCAGCAAAGTCAGGTTTATTTTTATATAATTTGATTGATAGATGGTCTTTATCCTTGCCTTTAATACGCCAATTATAACCATCCTTTTTATGTTCAGGTTTTGTTGTCTTTACAACACGCCTTTCGAATCCATCTTCCCACGATTCGGATCCTTCGTCAAGTTTACCACCTGCGGCAGTAAAGGCCGCGATTGCCATATCTCGACGCTTTTCTTTATCTGCACCTTTAAATTGTGGAGCATCTGATTTCATAAAGTCATCAATCCAAGCCCCAAGTCCATCAGAAACTTTTAACTTTTCTTCTAAGCTTTCTAAAAGTTCCCTGAAGGTTTTCATTATACTAATTTAACTCCGTAAACAAATCCTTTACCGTTTGCCATATTTCTGTAATGGGCTTCAGCGTAATATTCATCAATAGGATCTCTGCCTGGGAAATCATCAGTACTATCAAACTTTTTGAAATTGTCTGCTGTTATTTTTGAATATTTTGTTCTATCTTTTGCTGTTCTTAATGCTTCTCTAAACATCATTTTTACATCACCGTCAGAATAACCTGATTCATCTTCATCAAAAGTATATATGGCAATATCGCCTTTATAAGTTACTTCTGCAGAATCAGTATCAATATCAAGTAAAGCACCTAGATTATATCCAATGCTATCTGCAGTTTCTTGGTCAAACTTTTGTAGGTTGCCACGAAAGCCTTTTACTTGAACGGAAATATTAGTACCGCGTGGTCCTACTTCCATTAATTTTCTAGTTTCATTATTTCTTACTTCGGCTAATGCCTCTCTTAATGTTTTCATTTTATCCAAACCTCTTTGCGAATGTTTTAAGGTCAATGGTTTCAATAGAACCAAACTCATCAATTACTTTATACATAAGTTTGCCTCTCATATCAATTGCCATTGCCATATAATATTTACCTCCAGATCTTAAACCACTAATCTCGGAACCGTAAATATTTAAATGTTTAATCTGTGGGGCTTTTCTAATTTCTTGAAGTTCGGCATCTTCATCAAACATACCTGATGCTTTCATCATAGCAAGTGCATCTTTCTTTGCCTTATCAGCATTCTGCTTATTAATCTTTTCAACTGCCTGTCTAATCATAGCAAGTCTTTTCTTTTTATCTTTTTCAGACATTGCCTCTTGAACTTCAACTACCTCAGTAGCAGTTTCTTTAATATTTGTAGAAGACTCGTCTATGTTATTTAATATATCTTTAAAAGTTTTCATCTTTTTTCCTTTAGTAATCTCTTGTCCTGGAGTGTCCTTTTGTAATCTTGCGCGAGCCTTATCAGTTCCCCAATCACCAGCTCCACCAGTTTCGTTAATATTATTTATACTATCCATTTATTTAACTTTATCAGCCAAGTCTTTATCAGCTTTACCCCAAGTGCCTGGTGATTTTGTTGCGAAACTATTCACTCTTGCCAATCCCCACTGAACAGGAGTTGTACCAGGTCTGTGACCTGTTCTCCATGCAGCAACACCTCTATCAAATACTTTCTTTAATATTGCGTAAGGCATTCCACTCTTTTCTGCTTTATCTTTTAAAGATTTTTCAGGATTTGATTTTTCACTAACGAATTCTACTTGCTCGATTAAACTTTCTAATTCACGGATTCTTTGTTCTGTTATTTCAGCTTCGACTTCAGCTCTTGATTTTTCTACGGCTTCTATTTCCTTTGCCTTTCCATACATTTTAAATCTATAGTCAAAGTTAACTGTATTATCTTGTCTTAATAATTGATGTGGTCTTTTTAAACCTGCACGTTCTAAATTACTTTTAACTGCTTCACCAAACATTTTCTTAAATTTGTTTGAATGCTTAGATGGTTTTGTTTCGGCAGTTGCATCACCAGGAGCAGGTTCATATGCTTTTGGATTATCATCATCCATTTTTGATTGCTTTGCGAATTGCGCTTGACGCTTATCTTTTGTTGAATTACCTAAACCTTTATAGTATCCAGGTGATTGCTTTTGTTTCTTTGATTCTTTATCGTCTTCTTTTTGTAAACGTTCTTGGATAGAAGCTGCTCGATATAAATCTGGATTAACTTCTTCATTTGCATGTCTTAATGCTTTTTGAACTTCAGGATGTTTGGAAAGGTTTCTTTTGAGTTTATCAATTTCTTTCACTGCATAATTCATATTGCCTGAAAGGTCTAATGCTAATTCAATTCCTAACTTAACTTTGTCGTCTCGATTGGCTGCAGACTTTGCTCTAGGATTATTTTTATAATATTGAGCAACTTCAGCACCTGTTAATTTTGTCTTACCCATAGGTGATAAAGGATCTACTTTACCATCCTTTACTCTTTCAGCAAGGAATTGGTCCACATTATAATTTAATTCTTCGTTAATACGTAATCCTTTACGAACATCGTTAAATAAAGATTTAATGAGGTTTTCGTTTCTTGTAGGTACACCTTTTTTGAAACTTGCGTAATCGTTATCTGCAGCATATGCTCTCATCTTACTTGCTGACATTCCTGAAACATCATCCATGTCAGGATCTCTATCACCTGCAGATACAACTTCAATAGAATCAAAAGTATAATCTTTTCCGTTATATTTTTGTAAGAGAGTGTTGAATTCGTCTATGCGATCTGAACCTACAACCACGACGAGCCTTGAATAACTTTTCTGTAATTCTTTTGCTACTTCGATGATTGTCCTTGCATTAGATTTTACAACATACTTCCGGCCAAACAGGGATTGTCCATATTTTAATTTTTGGTCGTATGTTAAAGGATTTTTCTTTGCATCTTGTGTTTTTGAAAGGTATACTAGCGGGGTACCTTTTTCATCAATAGCAACAGAAATAATTTTATTTACAAGTTTTTCATGGCCTACTGTCGGAGGGTTCATTCTACCAAATGTGATAACTGCGGTTCCTGAAACAGCCTCTTTGATTGTAGGTTCGGTATCGACATATTTGTCTGCGTCAAAAGATTTTGCTGAGTCCTTTTTAACAATACCTTTACCAGTATCTTGGTCGCTCTTCTTATCTTTACGCTTTTTAATATCTTTATTATCAGTGTCTTTGATATTATCAAAGTCTCTTTGGTCATCAACAGATGCCGCTGATGGCGATGTCGTATCTTTTTCTAATAAGCTTGACATTAATATTTTCCTAAATTTAATTTGCTAGTACTTTTATTTATAATATTTTGCGAATGTGTCAATAAATTTATAGTTTCTGTTCGCAGATTGACTCCAAATCGTAGATTCTCTTAAATATCCTATAGCAGGTGTTGGTGACATAATTGCTAAAGGTACCTTTGTTCTGCGTTGTCCTTTAATGAAATACGCATTATCAACAGCACCTAATATACCGTGTCTTTCTATTTCTGTTACAAGTCTCTTTGCTGTTAATTTTGTCATCATATATGCATGAGCACCTTCATGCCCAGCAATAGGTATTAATTCTCTAGGTTCGTTCTTGGCATCTAAAAATCTATAATCATGATAGTTAGGTAATTTATAACCAAGAGCAACGATTAAGTTATCAGGTACATGTATATCTGGTTTATAATACATTAAAGCATCGTGCTCTAATACAATACCAACTTCATCATCACCATCAGCAATCTTTTTCCATATTGCTCCATGCCCAGCTGAACAAATGTTTGCCTTTTGATGTTGGTTTGGATTATCAATCTCCATCATAGGTTCGTAAAACTTCATACGAATACCAGTTTCACACCAAGCCATACGACCTGTGCAATTAGACCAACCATCAAAATATTCCCAATTCAAATCAATCACGTCACAAGTTTGAGCACACATCTTTGCGTACTCGTGAGACTTCGGATCATCATGTCTTAGGATATATGCTTTCACTTTGTTAATTCTTCATATGTTTCAAAATCTAATTTAAAATGATTACGTAAACTATTCATTACTTCATCATCAAATTCAATCTCTGCGTGACGGTCTTTTCTAAATCCTGACTTATGTCTCGGCATTGGATGTTTTACTTCTATATTTAAATCTTCCATCAATTTGTTAAGTTCTGTTTCTAAATTTTCGTATAACCAAAACTCACCACGTAATTTACCTTCATACATTAATAAATCTGTTTGTTTAAGCATTGTATTATATTCACGTCTTAACGAATATCCGTCAGGTGAGAATGATTTATATTCTTCAAGAGTAGCAACCGTATTTGGTGCCCACCACTTTTTCATAAAATAATAAAAACTTTTCTGTCTATCTACAGGATTTCTTAATACACTAATACAACGATAATTCATTATAATATCAGGTGTAATAACTCCTTCACGAATTAAATCATTTAAGCTAAAATGAAAATATTTAAAAGGACGATTACGATTTACAATATGTTCGTTTAAAGTACCAGGAATTCCTGTATCATCAATCTCTGTATAGATTGCATCAGGGTCGTCAATATTTTTAATTAAAAATTCAGATAAACTACTACTGCCTGTCTTTGGCGTTCTTAATACTAAAATTTTATACTTCTTTGATAAGTACATTTACACTCCTTGCGAATAATCTTTTAACCACGGCATTCCGCCATCAAGAGCAGTTGAACCCCAATGCTGTTCTGCATAAACTTTATCAGGTCCTACATATCTTGGATAACCTTGCCTATACCATTGAGGTATGAAATAGTGGGATGGAAAAATATGTAATTTGTCTCTATTAAAATCTAATAACCTTGCTAAGAAAAAGTTTCCTGTTGATTCGTGAGGCTTTTCGTGTAATTGTGCTGGTCTCAATTGATGTAAGTTTCTTAGAATCATATCCAAGAATTTATTACCTGGGTTTGCTGCCATGATTGGTGATATTGATTTTGGTAATACTCTTTCACATTCATATACAGTATAAGCTAACTTTGGGTCTTGAACAAATAATTCAGATACATCGTGTAAACATTCTGAATCTGCTTCAGGCCAAAATCCACCTCTCTCATAAATTAACTCATAACGAATTAAATCAGCAACACCTGCCCAAGTACCTCTTCGATAATATTCTTCTATTAAATGTTGATTATACCATTTACGATTGTGTAGCATTTCATCGGTGAATATACTATATTCCCAATCTGGCATTTTCTCTTTCCAAGTATTCATCCATTTTAATGGAGGATCTTTAGGACCAATCCATATATGAGTCATCTTCTTTTCAATATTCATAATCGCTGTATATACCTCATTGCCGCTCGAGCGTTATCTTCGGACTGTAATTTTATATATTGAATATCCAGAGTTTCAAATTGATGGACAATAGCAGCATCAATTTCTAATGACTCTTCAAGATCTTGTGCACGACCTTTTTGTTCAAAGTCACCTTGACGACCTAACATAAAATTAATATTTGTCTTATATAAATTATAACACTCTAAAGCCATCTTGTCAATTATATCTGAATATAAACTTTCACCATAACGACCGCGATATATTGGACTTAACAAGACAGGACTATCAGTAATAATATAATCTACCTTATCAGCTAATCGTAATATCTTTCTATGTTGATGTCCAAGAACCCAGAGTTGGTCTTGAAGCATTGGAATGTTACCTTCCCAAACACATTCTTTAGCAAACTCATCTGTCAGTTCAACATTATAGCCTGCGATTTTCATATTGTAAAACAATCCTGCGGCAGCAGTAGATTTACCTGAACCCGGTCCTCCGTAGAAATTAATGACCGTCACGTTTTTCATTATCAGTTTCCTTTTATTACAAATCGTTCCTGCGAAAAATATTTCTGCTTTGCGTATTCTTCTTCAAATTTAAAGTTATGTCGATAAAAAGAATCATACCTTTGATTATCAACATTATTATATTCGTGTGAAAAAGTTTTTGTTCTTTTAAAATCCATTCCATATACTGTTACCCATCTAGGATTATATTCGTTAAGTAAATATAATAATATGGATCCTGCTGAAGGATTACCTAATTCTTTTTTACACTTTCTTTTTATATCAGAACCAAACTCTACATCGTCTAACTCAAACGCTCTATCTGCATTTGCTCCTAATAAGTTAAGTTTATGATATTTACCCGAAGAAAAGAACTCGTCGGTTCTTGGTCCTCGGTATTGTTTTTGAGAAGTGATAAATTTTAGAACATCCCAGAATGCCCATATAGTATTCCGAGAGCCATGAGAATGGCGATTATTATCGTAATAAATTGCCGTGTCGTTAATTCTTATAACAACGTCGTGATCATCTATTTCACTTCCATATTGATAATCAAACAAACTTTGGCTGTTTCCAACCAAGGCGACTGTCTTTTTATCAATAAGATCTTTCATCATAAACCATAATGTATATTATATCATAATTGGGCAGGATTGTCAACCACTAAGCGGGGTTATCTACTAGTATAATATCAAAAGAAGATGAAATAACTGAACCAGTGTCACCAGTTCCTCTCACTTCAATATCAGTTTTTTCTGGAAAGCGCAAAGGAATTGAATAATTCTGAGTAGTATATCCGCCTACGATATCCATAATATCTCTTGTTCTAAATGGTGCGGCACCATCTAATTCTCTTGCTAACAAAGTAACTGTGACAGCATTATTCATTGGTGCTACGCCGACGTTCCAAGTAGTAAGATAACCAGTCTTTCCAGCTGGTATTGTATAAAGTGCAAGTTGAGTTTGACCTAAACCTGTAGTTTGCCCGCTACCAATAACGCCAATATCAGCAAGAACTGTACCAGCACCTGCCGCTGCGGTGGATATAATAATACTACCATCATTTGTCGTTAGCACCCCAGCAGTCGCAACAAATGCTCTATAAACTCTTAGGAATGAAGCAGTAGAAGCTGCACCATTTACAGTAATCGTTTCTTCAATTAGATTGAAATCATTATCTAAACCTTGAACAGTAATTGTTTGAGCACCATCGTTACCAAGTCCATCGTCAGAGCTTGCGCTATATGCATAAATTGTACTATCAGAACCAACATCAAGATAACTATAAAGTCCTCCGTGCATCCAAATAGTTTCTGGTATGTTTCCTACATTTGGATTTCTACCAAACTTATGTATTGCACTATACCCATCAACGAGTCCACCTGCGATAGGAATATTCGATGCAATTCCAAACGAATTGATAAGATTACCATCTTTATCCGATAGCATAAATGCTTCAAATAAAGTTTTATTATCTTGTAAATAAGCTTGGTTGTTTTTATTCCAAATTGCCATTATGGTGTTCCTTGAGTAAATCTATAGTCGTAAAAGTCTTTATTAATTTCACCATTTACCAGAGTTTTTCCTGGCTTCCTGCATTTAATATAAGTTTGAGTTGTGTGACCACCTGAGTTAGGTACTGTAAATGTTCTGACACCCGCGGAGACCGTTCCTGGAGAGTCAACATAGGTATCAGCAGCGGTTGCTGTATTTTCATATTCCCATGTTCCATTACTTCCTGGTACTGTTACGAATGCCATTATTTTTGCCACCCTTTAATATATTCAGGACTGAAGTTTGCTTTACTAAATTCAAGTCGGTCAACAATCTTTAATGCATTTGTTCCGTATTGGTCAATCGCAACAAATCCTTCTTGACCTGTCACCTCAAATCCTTTATTTGTTTTAAGCAGAGTACGAATACCTTGAACTTTATTTAATTTATTTATAATCACACCTTTAATATCAACAAGTTTATCATATAGTGTAAATATCTCTTCAATCTTTCTCAGATTTGATTTTGAAAAGATTGCTAAAGTTGCTGCCGCTTTATCCATTTGTGTTTTCTTACCAGCAGGTGTCTTTCTTGCGTCAGCCTGTTTTCTATAGTAATCTTGTATGTATTTCTGAAGTCCTGCTACGAAAGGTTTAATTGCACCTACACGTTGTCCTTCTCTTACTTTTGAATTAATGTATGTATTTACTTTTTGATTTAAATCTTCGTTATTACTAAACTCGTTTAAAATTTTTGCGTCTATCTTTCTGAATAATCTACCTGCTTCAGATAGCATATCCGTAATATCTTTGTTCTCTTCTTTTGTAAATGTTGCTGAACCTGATATATCTTTAAATGTTGCGTCTACGTGCCATACTGTTTTAACTTCTTTGAGTTTTGATGAGATCTCCTGACCAAAACTTGCAGACATTGAGTCAAGAGTTGGTCCTCCGTATGTTGTATGCCAGACCACACCGATTTCTGATTCTGATATTTTTTTACCGAGGTCTGATGATTTAGGTACCGCGTAAACAATGGTATTAGGATGGAAAGTAACATGCGGTTCTCCATCAATATTTTCTGTTTTAAGATCGCTTTTTGAATATAAGAAATCACCTTGTACTACTCCTTCAATTCCTATCTTGGCAAGTTCACTTAATGCAATTTTAAATTTAGCATTGAGGTCACCTGATAGGTCATTATCTATTTCTGCGTTTGTTTTATATAGTTTTGGAGTTTTATTAAATACTCCTTTCTTTGCGACAAAGAATTTTCCATCACTTGGGTCTTTACCAGCAAAGATCGCAGGAGCACCGTCCCACTTTGTTGTTAAACTAACAGGAGCTGCAGTGTTTCCTGAAAGCATATCGCGAATATTGCGAATATAGTTAATTACGTTTCTTGTTCCTGTCACACCACCATCAATAACGGCATCCTCAAGATGAGTCATATGTAGATTCTGCGCAGCTTCCGCTATGTATTGATTATACGACTTCATTTACGATCCTTTAACCTTGAATAACCTTTATGTCTAAAATCTTTTTCAACTCTTTTATGAACCATAGCAGCAACATCATCTAAATCTTTAAGATTACTTCCTCTCTTTAAATCTTTTTCCAATTTCTTTTTTAAATCGGAAAGCAATGAATCTAAGACAGCAGAGTCAGGAGCAGCTAATGTTGACTCAACCATTGAAGGTTTAAAAGAATTAATCCATTTAACTGCCTTTGGATTTGTTACTGGTTTATCAGCAAATGCCTTACCCCATTTATAACCTTGCTGCGCTACGTTTGTCAATTGTGTTCCATCAGAGTTATCAAGGATTAACATATTGTTTTTAAAGAATCCTTGGAATCGACCGATGTTCTTTTGAACTGCTTTCCATAATGTGACAACAGTTGTAGTTGGCAATGATCTTTGTCTCTCGTCATTGCGCTTAATTGCTGTATCTAAATCTGTGTTTACAAAAATCATTGCTACATCATAACCTAATGCTTTTAAATTCATTGCTTGATTTCTGATTTTCTCTTCGTCTTTACCAGTTCCGTCAATGACTAAACCTAATCGACCTTCAACATATCTTTCAAATTGAATACCAGTTAATCGTTTTGCTCTATCTCTTATTGCTTGTCCTTGAACAGTAAAGATTGTTTCAGGGTCCATTGTTAATCCTGCTTTCTCCATTGCTCTTTCAAATGCAATGTCAGAATTTACAATTTTAAATCCATGAGCAGCCAATGATGTTTGACCAACCATAAAAGATTTACCTGAACCTGGTCCACCTGCTAAAAAGATTGCTTTAAAGATCGCAGGATCATTTGGTCCTTCGTTTACAAAATCTTTATACTGCTTCATAGTGTTACCTCACCAGGAATGTTAGAAGCAAACGCAATATCTAATCCTAAGAACTTCATTAAACTACTAAACATCTTTTTACCTAGAGAAGCAATCTTTTTCAATATACCAGACACTTTCTTTATAACAGCTTTAATTGCATTGTTTACTTTGTCAATTAATACTTTACCTATTGACTTTGCCTTGCTTGCGGCTCTTTTTAACATATCTAAAGGTCCTTCTGCAAGAAAGTCTTCAGTTAATAATCCATCAACCTGAGATAGTTCTTCCATTACTAAACCATGAAATGTTTGAACCTCTTCTTTAATTGAAAGACGGAATGCAGAGTAAGCAGGACTTGCTCCACCACCTTTCTTAAATGCTACATAAGGTTTAACTGACTGAGAATATTTTACAATAATAGGATCGTGAATTGTATTGATTGGTTCTAATACAACTGTACCTGAAGGGTCAAACTTACCTAATAAATTAGCTGCAGCTTTAGAATTAGGAGAACCAAATTTTTGATTACCTGTACTTGCTTCTAATACAACATATTTAGAAAACATTGTATTTGCTTCGGTGTTTGAATTGATATAACTTTCCAACATAGCAGATAATTCTTTATTACCTTTATCTTTTTTCTCAAAGTCAATAACTGCATCGTTCTTTTCACCAGCTTTTGAAGATTTACTTAATGCCGTAACTGATTCTTTTGAAATCAGAGTAGTCATATTTTCTTCCATTGTGGAAACCAAATCTTGAGCAAACTTTTTCTCATTACCCATTTCAGCAAGAGCAGCTTTAACAATTGCGATTGCTTCTTTCTTTTCAGCTGAAGCTAATTGAGAACCACCTGCTTTCTTTAATGAAATCTTTTCGTTGAAGTCAGAAGATGCAATATCCGTCTTTGGAGTTTTATTCCTTGCGCCAGATTCTTTCCATATAGGACCAAGACTTACTGAACCAATACCACGACCAGTTTGAACTAACTGTTTGGCAGATAAACCTTTCTTAAAGTTTTCGGCAATTGTAAATGATTGTTCTGAGTACTTATCCCAATATTTCATTGCGACTTCTTCTGTCGCAGGATCTGTACTTACACCATTTAATTTATTATAAGCAAATACAATAAGGTCTTCCCACTCTGCACCAGAAGGAATACCTCCTCCTTCTTTATAATGAGTGAAGGCAGATGACTTATAGCCTTGTCCGCCTTTTAATCGAATAACCTTTCCATCAGGTCCTTTAATAAATTTCTCAATTTCACCAGTTTCTTTACCTACTGAAACTTCGACTTTACCGCCTGATACTATTTCAAATACATCACCCTTAGTATAACCAAGTTTGCCTAGTTCAGCAAAGTCGGTACCTTTCCATACAACCTTATGACCAATTACATAGTCGGGTTTCATTAGAGAAGCTTCATTGATAGAAGCAAATGTTTTAAATCTGCGCATAAATAACCTGTGTTAATTCTAATGTACTTTAGTTTATTTATACAGATAAGTCTATCTAAGTTCTACATCTCCAAAGACATTTTTACCAGGTTTACGTTTATTTAGCCTAAGGCCAATATCGGTCTTGTCAAATACAGGACCATCATCATAATTCTGTTTCTTTCCCGGCGATTGACCACCCCCAGGACCGTCAAGATTTATATTGCTCTGAGCCGATTCTTCCAACTCATAAATCTTCATCTTTGCTCTTTCGATACCAACTAGGAATCTTCGATAATAACTGATGTCTCCCCAACGATTCTTCAACTGTTTAATCATCAGTTGATTCATTTCGTCAAGGTATTCAGAACTAACAAGACCAAAGATTGCATCTGCCGTATGAGTAATACCCATAGATTCAGAAGTATTTGTTAAGTCAACATCAGAGTTACCATAAGCATCTCTGTTATATTGAGAAGATGTAACGATTGCACAATTGTATTCCATTGCCAATCCACGAACTTCTTCTGCGATTGATTTAACTAAAGTATAACTGTTTGCCGCTGCTGCACCTTTAACTCGAGAGGAAGAACAAATATTCAGGTAATCTAAAAAGATAACATCAGGACTGAAGTTCTTTTTAAGTTTGAGTTCATTCAGCAAATGTCTGAAATGACCACTATGTGCAGAGCCTGTTGGAAATTCTTTAATAACCAACTTACCTGTTGTCTTTGTTTTGTAACGAGCCATTCTTTTTTCAAATACATCACGAGGTACTTCAGCAACTTCGTCCAAAGTAATATCCATAATGTTTGCGTCAATACGACGGCCGATTTCTTCAGCAGCCATTTCCATTGTAATATACAGAACATTCTTTCCATACATCAAATGATTTGCTGCCATGTGACATTTAAGTAAAGACTTACCACCACCTGTTGTTGCCAACAAGACAGTCATAGATTTACGAGGTATGCCACCTTTTGTAATTTTGTTAAGGATGTCAATATCAAATGGAATCCTTTCTTCTTTGCGATGATAATGTTCATAACGATCGTCAACATCTTCAAGGAAATCATGACCTACTGATTGGTCAAAACTGATACCTAAACTATCAGATAGCAACCTTGGTATTTCACCTTTTCCTTGGTCAGTATTTTGTCCGTCAAGAATAAGGATTGACTTTCGGATACTATTATATAAATCTTTATCTTGACAAAACTTTTCCGTTTCATCAATTAAAAATTCTATATTGGTATCTTTATCAATAGTCATTTCACTAACTAATTGATGAACACCTTGATATGTATCTTCAGTCAGATCCTTTCTTTTATCAACAGCAATCTTTAAAGCTTCAAGAGAAGGCGGCTCCTTGTACTTTTCTAGGTACTCGGAAGCCGTCTCAAATACTTTACGAAGAACGGTATCATCAAAGTAATCTTCTTTAAGATAAGGATATACCTTTCGGCAATAGTCCTCATTCAGAATCAGATTCGATAGTATCGTCTTCTCGAGCATCATTTCCCTCCACATTAGTCAGCTTGTACTTTCTTTCAACAAATTTATTAAATGAATCGTTTTGGATTAGGTCTTGGAAGAAACTATCATCTTCTTCAATATCCTTTCCTCTACGTTTCGGTTCAATAATTTCACCAGTTTCAAGGTCAGTCAAATTATACCATCCTTGTGTTGCCTTTGTAATATGACCAGATTCAATCGCAAGATCCATTAAGGAACTCCACTTTTGAATACCTGAATCATATAATACTTTAAACGGCAGCTTTGCTTTTTCTTTTACATATCTTGACTTTTCAATATTGATAGTAAATTTCCAACCTGCTAGGTCAGTACCATCTTTCTCTTGGGCCTTAGATATAATAAAGATTTGATTCGCAGAATAGTAAATACCTGTACCACCTGAAATAATGTTCTTAGGAAATAACCCAATCTCTTTATATGTATGGTTAACTGCGATACAAGGAATATCCTTTGTAGTCAGTTTAGGTGTAATGATTCTGAACAATGACTTGAGTGCTTTTGCTCTCGACATATCCGCTACTGATTTTTCATTCATAGCATCCTCAACTTCTTTCTTCGAAGCAAGGTTACCGATTGAGTCAATCATTAGGAATACATTGTCACCTTTCGATACTTCGTCCAATCTTTTTGTAATATCAAACTTTAGTTGTTCAACATCTTCAATTGGAATGTGAAGTACTCTTGTTGTATCAATATCAAAAGATTCTAAATACTCAGGTGTAATACCATATTCAGAATCGTATAACAAAGCAACACCTTTCGGGTACTTTTTCAAATAAGCCTTCATACAATATAAGCCGAGCAAAGTTTTGAAACTTTTTGATTCTCCTGCTACAACTGTAAGACCTGGGATAAGACCACCTTTCAACGAACCACTAAATGCAATATTTACAATAGGTAGTTCTGTTTGAATAGGATCCTTATCTTTAAAGAAAGCAGAATCAGATAGAGCAGATGCCTGCTTTATTGACCCAGCTTTTAACATTTTATCGAGTAAACTCATTTTATTCTCCACTTAAAATTTGATGTAACTTATCGGCAAACGCATCAAGTTTCTCATATCGGTTTGGCCAATATATGTAATCCTTTTCTGGGTTAGCTTTTAAGTTGTTCAATAACGGTACGACCGCATCATATAGTAATTGAGCCTTAGCAGCGTTCTGTTCAGCAGAAGCAGATGTTGTTTCAACCTGTTCCTTTGCTTGTTGAACTACTTCCAATTCATCGGCGTCAACAGCAGTAAAACCAAAATCAAAATCAAGTATAGTGGTTTCTTTTTCTATAGACATATAATCTCCTTAAAAAAGGAGGGCACCGAAGTACCCTCCGTGCTGTTATTAACTACGTGCCAATTCCTTAAAGATACTAAGGTCATCATCATCATCACTAGCGGTTGAGCCTACATTAGGTTCAGCCGTTGCCATTACTGGTTCAGCTGTATCGTTGGACATATCAGATAAATCCAATTCATCAGCAGTTTCAGTTACCGGTGCAGAAGCAGTCGGTTCATCATTTTGTAAATCAAGAACACGATAGAGTTTAGTTTTCAACTCGGAATATGACTTGAAGTTCTTTTCAGAAACAATTTCTTCGAGAGAATGTTGTTCTCCCCAAATTCTTTCCAACTCAGCATCGTCTTCAGACAATGGTGAAGCAGGGTCGAACTCAGACTTGTCATAGTTAGGATAACCTTCAAACTGTCTGATTTTGAGACGGAAGTTTGCTCCTTCCCATAGGTCAAACGGATTTACTGGATCCTCATCTTCAAAAGTTGGATTCATTAAATCATTCAACTTATCAAAGATTTTCTTACCGAATTGATAAAGGAATACTTTACCTTCGTTTTCAGGATTGCCTGAATCTTTAACGATATAGACATTAGCAGTATACTTGAGCCTGCGCTTTTGCTTACGTGCTTGGTCTTTATCAGATTCAACTCCACTATTCCACAGTTTAGAATTAAACTCAGAAACAGGATCATCCTGGTTCAATGTGGTTAGTGAATTTTCGATATACCATAAACCTGTAGGTCCTTGGAATCCATGATCCCACAACCTTACGAAAGGCATTTCTTCACCTTGAGGTGCAGGCAAGAAACGGATTACTGCGAATCCATTACCAGCTTTGTCTCTCGTTGGTTTCCAAAATTTTCCTGCGTTAGGGTCTTGGTATGATTTTGAAGATATCTTTTCAAGTTGAGAGTTCAACTTATCCAAGGTCTTCGTGCGATTCTTCTTCAGAGAAGAGAAGTCTGTTAGTGCCATAATTTTTCTCCTTATATAGCGTTATATAGCGTAGTATTAAATATCAAACCGTTCCTTGACCATTGTCTTAAAACGATTTGGTTCAAACTCCAAGAAAGGTTTATACTTTCTGGATTTGTCTATTATATCAAAACTAACATGTTTGTCAACTATTTTCTCACTCCAGTACGAAAATATATTCGCCATGAAAGCTAAAATAGTAAACGTCTCAAGACTAATCTTCTTTTGTAATAACAATGTCATCACAAGAGGATGTTGTCCATCGACTGATATAAAGTTTCGCTTGTATTCATCATTAAGATGAGCAAGCTCGGATTTGAAGACATAACCTAATGATTCTATCTTTTTCCTCCAATTCATATATCTGGCTTCGCCTTCGCTGTCAAGCAAATCGCGTACCCAGATGTTTTTATTTATTAAAAGATTACTTAAAATGAGTCCTTGAACATCATCTTTTTTCGCTAATTTTGCGAATGAATAGGCATCGTTTCGAGACATAAATGTTTCGTAATTTGCACGTACCTTTCCATTGTATTTAAAGTAATCGTAATTGTCCGTTGTAAAATGTTTTTTCAATGCTAAGAATTTAACATAAGCATTAAAACTATCATCACTTGCTAAAGTCTGTGATATCTTGTTCATCTTCCTTCTTCACCATCTTTAAAGTAACTGCCTCAGTCCGAATCTTTTCTTTCAAGATAGAACTCTTCTTTACGATTTGAGCAATTGTTTCTATTTCAATTCCATTCTTCTCGGAGAAGTCGACTAAGGCGTCAATATATGGAACTCCTTTTGAAATATGTTTGCTTATTTCGTGATGGATTTTATCGGGTGTTAGAGCTACAACGGACATATCAGTTTTTTCCTTTGAATTCTTTTTTGTCATGTATACCTTATATTATATACTAGTTAACTGCGTATGTCAATAGTTATTTTTTGAAATGTATAATAAACCTGCCCAGCTGAAGTATTTCAACCGGACAAGTCTATTATAACAAAGTTTTACTTAGATGTCAATCTATTTATTAAGTTAACATGTGGACTTCTTTGACAAAAGTATAACACCAAAAGTGTCTATACTTCTTCAAATAAAACATTCTCTACATATTGATTCTTGCGTTCTTCAGGTACACCCATTGCGAGTATTGAAGAATGAAGCATCTTATTCATTTTCTGATTACGACAATATTTGTTCTGTGCTTCTTTTGTATTCAGACAATCTAATTTCTGATGAACAGGATTTCCCATCTCTGAACAATAAAAAGTAACTAAGTTCAAAGCCATCTGACAAAGTTGGTCTGTTTCTAATCCTTCTCTTATTGAACCTGCGCCTACAATATTTTCGGAAAAGATTTCTTTTGCCCAGTCAGGCATCTCTCTTGCTCTTGTCCAAGTTAGTTCTTCGGTTTCGTATTTAAACTTATCTAGGAATACATGACCTCGGTCGTGAAGTGGAGAGTAATCGCAAAAGCAACCTGATATCTTTTTAGGATTAGCAACAATATCTAAACCGAAGATAGGAAGGTCAACATCAAACTCAGGAAACACATTAATATGCATTAACCACAATTTGTTTTTACCTACAGGTTCAATTGTTTTTAAATGACATTTGCGAATAACATCGTTTGACCAAAAGTGATCTTCCCAACCGTTTAAGTCTGCTGTATGTTTAGGATTCTCATAACGTTCCATGTAGGAATCAAACACATTACAGATTTCCTCTGATAAATTTCTCAATCTATCAAAGAGAGGACTTTCAATTTTATTCATTGTCTTCCCAACCGCCCATCTGTCTTGCCATCGCATAATTTTCTGGTTCGTAATCTTCTGCGTTGTTTCGATAGTTTTCCATGAGCTCGTGGAATAACCTTTCTGCATATTCAAAACATATCATTGCTTCGTCAGCCATTCCATCATGTAATAATTCTCTTACTTGTTTAATCAACTCTGCTCTGTTTTCAAATTCATACATAAGACCTGCGCCGGGAACATTTCTTTTAATGATTTGACCACCGTGAGCATCTCCAAAGTGTCTTACATACAAATGAGCAAGTAATGCTTCGTTATCACCATCTTCGAGAAGTTTATGAATATGTTTATTATATTCTATAACGGATTCAAAGTTTTCTTCAACTTCTTCTAAATCGTAAGTAGATTGTAATTCTGATAAATCTTCTTCAATTAAAGTTGACCTAAAGATAGGTTCTAATTCCATCGGTACTTCAACCGCTGATTCCAATACCATATAATTTTGTAATTGAGCGTGTAAATATTCTTGGTAAAGTTTAGGACTGATATTCCCAGAAAGTAACATATCGGCAAATTCAGTTCTTTCTGCGTTATCGTGGTGTTGCCTTGTTAGTTCTTTTAAATTGTTTGCCATTTCGTTTCCTCATGATTTAATTCATTTTGTATATGAAAGTATTTATAAATAATTGCTGAACTCAATTGTATATATCTCAATGGGAGAACTTATGAAAAATAAAGTACAATTTGATGATGTAAAAAGTGAAGCTATTAAAAAAGCAGAAATGGCAAAAATTGCATATGAAGATGGTAAGGAAGCCAAACCATTATTCAAAGCATTAGGTTATACCGGTCATAAATTTATTGATAAAGACGGCGCACAAGCTCATTGTGTTTGGAATAAAGAAGAATTCGTTCTATGTTGCCGCGGTACTGAACCTACAGAACTCAACGACCTTAAAGCAGATTTAAATATTTGGCCTGATAAGGCTCAAGTTGGTGGTTGGGTACATAACGGTTTCCAAAACGAAGTTGACGATATCTGGGAAGACGTTATGAAAGAATTTGGAAAACATTCAGATAAAAAGATTTCAATTTGTGGACATTCATTAGGTGGAGCAATGGCAACAATTGCTGCTTCAAGATTAAAAGTACACAAACCTGTTCTATATACATTTGGATCACCAAGAGTTGGTAATGCCGAGTTTGTAAAGAACATGTCAAGTGTTGAACATTATCGTTTTGTTAATAACAATGATTTAGTTACAGTCATACCACCTTGGGTTATGGGTTACCGTCATCACGGTACAGTTATGTATTTTAACTATAACGGTATTATCAAGAACCTTGCTTGGTGGAGAAAGTTGAAAGATAAATTACGAGGTATTGTGACTTCGTGGATTAATCTAAAGCCTTTTGACGGCCTTGCAGACCACTCAATGGATAACTACACAAAATATACTAAGGACAACTAATGGACATTTTAGAGAGGTTATTATCAGATACCTTATGGATTTATACAGCAATCCTTGGTTCAATCGCAGGCGCAGGATTCTTGTTTTGGTTTAAAGATACAAGAATGGCAACTTGGGCGGTAGCAAAATTTGACGGTATTTTAGAATATCTTGTAATTCGTTGGGGTTGGACTTGGTTACAAAATGACCCTGAGGCTTGGAGAAAAAAGTATCCTCGTATTACTGGAAAAATTGATGAGCTTGAAGATAGAATAGAAATTCTTGAAGGAGATTCACATCCTCCTGTTGCTCCTGGTGGAACAACTGAGCTTAAATCGTTGATTAATGATATCAATAAAAGATTAGATAATCTTGAAAAGAAAAAGTAATGGAACTAACCGATGCAGCAATATCTAAAGCAATTGAAAAAACGTCAGGATCGCAACCTAGCTATATTAGGTTGGGTGTCACTGCTGGTGGGTGTGTTGGGTTTGAGTATATTATTGAATATGCTAATAAAATTAATAATGATGATATTGTAACTGATTACGGAAAGTTTAAGATAGTCATAGATAAGTTGTCCGAGTCGTATCTTAAAGATGCGACATTGGATTGGATGAAGGAAGGATTGAACGAATCGTTTAGAATTATCAATCCAAACGAAACCGCTTCTTGCGGTTGTGGAGTATCAATAGGATTTTAAAATGGAATTTATATTATTAGCAATTATGCTAACTTCTGTGACCTACTGTATAGTAAGCTTACTATTCATTAGGGAAGGAAGTAAAGGTATCACTAAACCTTACGTAACTAAAGACGGTAAGAAACATACCGCTCGGAAGTCTCGTATAGATTATATAGTGTAAAACAAAAAAGGAGAAAAATATGTTAGATTTTATTAAAGATAGATTAGTCGAAAGAACTTCATTAGACGGTGGCGTACTAATCGCAATATGCGGGTCTATAATTTTATTCGGTGGTATTGTAAAACTTGCAGCCTGGGTTGGTCTAGGTTGGGGAGTATATACCTTAGTTAAAGGCGAAAAATAATGGAAGAAGAATTAAAAGCAAGCGGACATCATCCTGCTGATACAAATGGAGACGGTAAAGTTTCCAAAGTCGAAGAGGCAATGTATTTAGAGTTTAAGAGAAAAGAACTCGAAGACCAGGATGCAATGAGAGATGCACAACGTAGTATGGCATGGTTCTCATTATATGGAATGTTAGCATATCCTGTTTTAGTAATCGGATCCAATGTGGTCGGTTATGAAAAGGCAGCTGATATCTTGGGCGATATGGCAGGAGTATATTTTATTGCTGTTGCTGGTATTGTTGCTGCATTCTTTGGTGCACAAGCTTGGACTAAAAAGTAAAGGAAGGGGCGCAATGCCCCTTTTATTATTTCTCTACTGAATGTAGAGTTTCTATTTTGACGGTGTCATGATAATCACCATCGGAAAAATCTCTAATAGCGGTTTCTTTATATAAGTAACCATCTTTAACTCTATAAGAAACAACTTCTTTTCTAAATACACCTTCCATTTTACTTAACGAAGTTTTAAACGGTCCTTCGTTATATACATCAAATGGTTTGGTTGCGTCGTCAATCATCTTTTTCTTAAGAGGTGTTAATACCTCAACATTGTGTCCTTTATAATTCATAATTTATTCCTCTTCAGGGGGTTGTTGGTCTGGGTGAGTACCTTCTAACCATTGTAATCTTTCTGGGTCATCTTCAGGTTCAAATTCTCCATCAACTCCTTCCTCACCAGGTATTAGTGTTGATGTTGTTAATCTAAGACCAGAATTACCAAGTTCGTTTTCTTGTATTGCATGAGCAGGATAGATATCTGTGTTAGCGGTTCCTGGTACAATTTCACCTGCCATATCTCCATCTCGTGCTCGAGCCATTCGAGCATTCTGAATCCAATCAGGATTGTTTGTTACTGTATCATTATAAACTGTTGCTATATGGTCAAAGAATGCTGTACCTGGTCCTAGTGTTTGAAAATCCCAAGTTAGATAATTTACTTCGTCCCAAAACGCTTCTCTTGCTACATGATATTCATCAGCATACATATACGATTTACTTCCTGCTTGGTTACGACCAATTAGTATCATTGTTCCAACGAAGTGAGTACCTTCTACAAATCCTGAAGATAATGTTAATGCATAACCATCTTCTGAACATACAAAAATAACTCCGCCTGCATCAGCAGAATTTAAATGAGATTGGAATTGAGCACGAATGTATTCGCGTTTTGCTTCGTTGTCACCATCAGCGACAGGTGTGTCTTCCCAGGGATAGCTTCCGCTATTTAAGTTATCAATGCAATCATCAAATAGTCGGTTGAAGTCTGCGTCGTTAATTTCTGTTATTAAATCAAATCGTATTGCCATTATATAATCCTATTGTGGTGTTTCTGGTGAAAGTACTGCTCCGTTTGAATAAGGTGCTGCACCACTAACATAACCTACTCCCCAAATCCAACTTGTCCTATTGTTGTTATAGTCTCTGAACCAACTTGCGTTCGCGGTGTATAAAGTATATGTACCATCGGTATATCGGTTAAACCAATTCCTTGGTAAGATACCTTGCATATAAATTACCTGAGAATATCTAGTGCCTTTAAAGAATGTTTCCACTCGATACATGCCCTGAATTGTTGCACCGCGATAATTTGTTGGGTTGATTGAACCCATTGCTGGAGTAGGGCCACCGTTTGAGTAGCCGTAGTTTATTATAAAGCTATTACCAATGTTAACTTGACCGCATGTTAAATGCCAACCTCTATGTGTATTATAGAAGTCTGCCAAATCAATTGTTCCGCTTGTAGGAACTGTTGTGTTATGGCCAGAACCATAACTATGAACTCTCGTCGCATTAACACCGCCTCTATAGTATTCGGCCATGTCCGGACTACCACTCGCACCAAACTGGTTACGAATGTCATTCATAGAAATTGTACCTGAACCTTGTAATCTACTCAATTGAATATACCTCTTTTAATATATTTATCAATCAACGAGCAATTGGATTATTCCATTCTCCCAATTTTCTACAACGTCTCTTGCGTAAGATTCACTTTTACCAGGAAGCTTCCTTGATTCTACTACTTGACCATTTTCCAACAAGTCCACAATATACATTGTATCTGGACCTCTTGAGCCTGATTCATTATTACCCGTAACGGCTTCCTTACGAATATGTGCTTGTCGAGTTTTACTCACTTTCTTTCTCCAATTCAGATTTTAAAACAGGTACACCATGATGTGTATACCCTATTACTTCATCTTTTTCAAATAGGTTATAAAAACCTACACCTATAATTCCAATCCATAAAACAACCCCACTCCATAATAAAAGCTTTGTTGATTCATATGCTAATCTATCCAAAAACGACATTTGCTTTTCCAAGTTTATTGCGTCTTTCTAATTCAATTTTGATTTTTCTTTTATCTCTTTTCTTTGTACTCGAAGCATTATACTTTTCTATTAAAGCCCCATTAGAATATACTTTAATATAATCATGAGTATATTCAAATGAAGGCCTTGCGGCTCCTCTTACAATCTTTCTTGCACTTTGTCCTAATTTAACTGGCATCTATTCTCCTTACTGCTTCAATAATCCTATCCGCACAGGGATCATTGAGATAACCATAAATTCCTGGGTCGGCTTGGTCATAGTCATCTAATATTTTTAATACTTCTTCGTAGGGCGGATCCTCGAAGTCTCCATCTTTGTTTATTATCGCAAGCTCCCAAAGTCCTTTCTTATAACCATAAGAACCTGGAAATTTAACTAATGAAATTATATATCCATTCTCAAAGTTAAATTCTTTACGTACACCACCATACCAAGATTGTGATTTAGGCCACTTCGCCACTTGCTGCTCCTGAAGGATAACCTTCCTCCCATGATATAACTGTATTTAACCTAAAAGATCTCCACGCTTCTTTATCAATTGCCCATGCGGCAACATGATCTGAATCTGCGCTAAAATCTTTAATGATTGTTTTTACAGAATGTTCTTCAAGTACATCTGGGTTTAATGTACATGGCATAATACGAATCTCTTCAGTATTAATCTTTTTAAATACAACCGTCACAACACCTTTCTTTAAAGCGTTAATCAAATTTTGTGTTTCTGTTTTTTCCATCATATACTCCTGTTGGCGCCCTCGAAAGGAATCGAACCTCTAGTTGTCGGTTCGTAGCCGACTGTTTTATCCGTTAAACTACGAGGGCTCATAATAAATTAGACCACCACTGCATCCACCATTGACCGTGATCTCTTACGATACCAATAGCCAATATAACAAACGCAGCTCCATTCAAAAGAATAAGCGCTCGGTCTTCCCAAAGCAAACTTACCCATAACCATAAACCTATTCCAAAAAAGCTAAAATATAAATCAAGCAAATGGAACTCTGACCCTGCTGACCTAAAAATAATTGCTGATAATACTAAAACGGATGCTACCCACTTTACGTACCAATCAATTTTTCTTTCACCTTTTTCAGAACGAATCATTAACCTATCTCAACTTCTTCAATAATATTTTCTGTTGGCATATCAACAATATATCCATCAAGTCTACGGACGTATGTTCGTCCGCCTTCTACTTTTTCAATTGTTCCAGCAACTTCGAGTGTTTGTTCTTCATGCAACTCGTGTGCATATGTTATTTTCTTTTTCATAATTCTTTTAACCTCTCCCAGGTGTCTTGCCAAGATTCAACAGGATGGTTCCATCCCATCTTACCTAAGTCAATTACTAATGCAAGTGGATAATCATTTCCACCATAAGCCATTCTATCTCCGAAGAAATGAATAAACTCATATTCTTTATTTAGGATTTTAGCCACTTGTGACTTATCATTACCTCTAGGAATAATATCAATACTTATCTGTCCACCGATACTTGCGTGTACTGCTGGATATAGACGATTAATATCTTCTACGATTTGATGTCTTTCCTTATTCCTTGAATCCCAATCATAATATTGTTGTCTTTGTTGTTCATTTGCATTACGACCAACGACAGAGAAATTAATCATACCTGTTCTAATCTCTAAATGATCTCCTGCCTTAATTGGATATTTGCTTCTATGAACAAACTGAGTTAAGTAATGTTTAAATTCATAATCAGGAGTATAGTCATTTTTACTAACACGCCTATTCTTCTCCCAATACTCGTTTCCATTGCAGTGCCAGACTCCCTTGACAGACTCGTATAAATTTGGACCTATTTGTTCAAAGGTCTTTTGTCTGTCGGATCCAGTGACGAAATAGACGTCATTGCTTTTCGCAAATTCAATCATATAGGATTCAAATTCAGAGTCAATAGGTTTCCGTGAATCTGTCAATGTTCCGTCTACATCAAATACAAATACTTCTTTCATAACATTTCCAATATGGTGCCGGATGCAAGAATCGAACTCGCGACCTTCTCATTACAAGTGAGCTGCTCTACCTGCTGAGCTAATCCGGCAGTTGTTCCTCAACAAGTTTCTTTACTTGTTCAAATTTATACCACAGACCACTATACATTGTTTCTCTACCGTCAGGCCAATTCACAATGTACCTTTTATAACCGTAAGGTCGTTCAGAAAAGATTCTGATATCACCGTATGATTCTTCTAACAATCTCATATGTACGTTTCAATTACAGGCTTTGGCATTTTATTAAATACATAGTCAGCGTAATCCTTATACATTCGCAGCATCACTTCGTTTTCTTGTGCTGCTGCCTGTAGCCTACGACTATTATTCTTTCCTCTTGTCCAAACTGAATGGTCGTCTGAATATTCATAATACCAATCATGACTTTGTAGTTCTTTAAAGTATTCTACTAAGTTCATTGTTTATTCCCTTATGTTTAGTATAACCACGGCTTGCTGCCTTCTTACGATCTTTGTGCGTAGCAGGCTTATTAAACTTATTACAGTTCTTCGCTACTGGATTTGATTTGTTCCTTTCCATTTTTTCTAAACCTTTTGTTATAACCTTTCTTAATACTTTTAGTAACGCCTGATTTAGTCAAGTATACATACCACCTGCGACATTTAGTTAGAGCATCGTATTCTGCTCCACCTTTTAGAGGTATTCTTTCTTTCTTCTTAGACATTACCTTTTATCTAAACCTTTGTATAAAAACATATTTATTATAACATACTTTATTAAGAATGTCAACCTTTAGTCCCATAGGGATTCAAAATATTTGCCAAATAAACGAAAGCCATTACTTATTCGTTCTTGTTCTATACGAAATGAGTCGTCAAACGGATTGTATCGCATAAACACTTCCTCTAGATTTACCTTACAATAAAATGCATATATCATTTCGTCTAAAATCCAATTCCACCTTTGTTCGTATTGGCCCCAAAATAATTCGTCTTGCTCTTTACTGCTAAAAAAATCACGCTGAATTGCTTCGTTGTCAGGGGTTCCTTGTTTAGGCAGATGTGGAACATCTTCATCGTCAACTATAGGTGAACCGTGTGTAGTCTCTTTTAGCTGTTTGAGCATAGGTAAAATAATAGGAGCAAGTGTATGGTCTATAGACCAAGTATCAAAGTCGTCTATACGAACATTAATTGTCTGGTCGCCATCAACGTTGTAATTAGATATTTCGACTTTCATATATTTCTAAACCTTTTTTAATTGCATCCAATAAAGCAGATTGAAGTAGTGCTGTAAGGGCTTCATTGTCCATATCAATCTGCAGTGTTGCACTACCATCTTCGTGTTCCGTTACTTCTGTTACTACAATATCCATCAGTAGTGTTCTATTCCTAAATGTTCGCCTTCACTAAAATGATAGCCCATTGATATCATAAATTTTTCTAATACTTCAATCATATCATCTTTGCTCAAATCTTTTTCCATTACGTCAATGGTGATTCGTGTATTAGTTGAACTTTTATCTTCGTATGGATTGCATATCAATTGAATATAAGGTTTCTCTTCTGCGGGTTTATGATTCCAAGTCATTATTATTATCCTGTATAGTTAATTGGTATTTGGCACGCCCACCAGGACTCGAACCTGGAACCTACAACTTAGAAGGCTGTTGCTCTATCCAATTGAGCTATGAGCGCATTTCCAAATACTAACTCTGTTCAAACTCATTCATATATTCAATCATGAGTTTCTTCTGTAACCTTCGAGCCTCTTTTTCCCAAGGCTGTTCCCAATATGCAGTTTCGGTGTGGTCCTTACCTTTCCAATACTGTAAATTTTCTGTAAGCTCCTTACGAGCAAACTGTTTCACATGAACTAATTCATGAGCTAATGTCGACATCCAATTCCCATACAATGCGACATCAATAATAAAATTTCTCGGATCCACCGACTCGCAAAGTCCTTCACTGTGGGAGTTGTCTAAAAAGAGCTTGTGATGGAACTTAATATGAATGTTGGTACGGAGTCGATTTATACCAAGTTCTTTTGTAAAGAACTTGACTGCCATCAAGGCCTGTGCCTGTAAATTCATATTTAACTGCCCGTCGCGAGGACCCGAGAAATAAACTTGCATATTTTATAATCCAAAAATTAAAAATAATATTAATAGAGAGAACAGCAAAAATGTGTTTTCCCAAACTGTTTCCGCAAGCCATAAACAAATCTTAATGACTGCGAAGAAACAAATGGCTACTACGAGAGCAGCCGCAAAAAACCAGATTAGTTCCACTCTGGGTCGAACCCTCCTTCGTTATACGTTGGAGTCAATCCTAGCTCAATGGCTGGGTCAAACTTGTCGTCAGAATATAACGCAAAGTCTTTCATTTTCGCAAGCTTAGCAGCAGCACGTTCGTTCTTAGCGTTTTCTCGTGCTTCGGCAGTTGCCATTTCCTTTTGGTACTTTACCTTTTCCTTTTCTAGGAATTTCTTAATTTGTTCAAATGTCATTGACTTACTCATTACGCAACCTCCATTTCATTTTCAAAGTATTCATTAACATAAGCAGATACAATCTTTGAAGTACCACCGATATGCCATCTGTATTCTTTGTTAGACATTGCTTCATAACCACCGTCGTAATCTTTCCAATTGTAAATTGTAAAAGGACGGATAGCATTGAAGTCAAAATCTTCAATATTCATTTCCCACTCAATATCGACCTTACCGTCACTGGAGGTTTCAGTACATTGTGGATGACCAAAGACCTTGACTAGGTCTGCGTAAGATGCCTCAATATAGCCTTGAAGCGAGGTGGACACGAATGTTGTCCTTGGTTTGATTTCATAATTCATAACAACTCCCATTGTTTTCAAATTTCAGATTATATTATACTCTATTTGGGCTATCTTGTCAATAGCTAGACTGAAAAAAGTTCTATAATTTTTAGGAATATCCATAGAACTTTTAGTTATATCAGACACCATGCGTCATATGTTCGTATGCATCAGGACAGGTATTGATGTCTTCTCCGCAACCACAGGTATTATCCTCGTCAATATCTGGAGCTCCAACCAGAGACCTTATTTGTGCCTCTGTATACCTTTGTTCTCCATCTCTGATTGACTGTTCAGCCAACAATTTAATATATTCGTTTTTCATAATTTAACTCCTTTTCCGATTTCATATACAACTATTCTATACTATCTCATAACGAATGTCAATAGCCAATATGAAAAAATTTGATTTTTTTCTCCTTATACAATATATAGATACCAGACGATAGTGAAATTAACTATTGACATTCACAATGAAACCTGTTAGAATGGTATCATAATGAATTGCTGGAGAGGGTGGTAAGGCGCGAACTCGTAGAGAAGGTGCAGCCCTGAAAGCAATTAACTATTGACATTGACCTTCAACTGTGGTATAATGGCAATTGATGATGGAGACAATATAGTGGCAACGAACACTGAACAATTTAGAATACTTACGGCACGACAGCATGTTCGTGAACGTATCGGTATGTACATGGGTTCAAGTTCTCAGGAAGACATCGAAAGATTTGTTCTTGGAGAATGGAAGAAAGCAAAGTATGTACCTGCACTATCAAAGATGGTTGACGAAATTCTTGATAATGCAATTGACGAAGCAATTCGTACTAATTTTAAATACGCAAATAAAATCAATGTAAGCATTCGCGGTAATTCTATTACAGTGACAGATAACGGTCGCGGTATTCCTCAAGATAAAATATTTGACGAAACAAGTAAAGAAGAACTTTTACGACCTGTTGCTGCATGGACAAGAGTTAATGCAGGTACCTCATTTGATGATGAACGAGTTACGATTGGAACTAACGGTGTCGGCTCTGCTGCTACGAACTTCCTATCGGAATCTTTCTCAGGTAAAACTTGGTCTAATAAAAAATACATACAAGTTGATTGTAAAGATGGTGCTGATACATTAAAAATTAAAACAGGCGATAGAGCAGGTCATGGTACCGAAGTAACCTTTACTCCTGACTTTAGTTTATTTGAGGTTGATAGTTTAGAAGAACTTGATACGATTACATTAATTGAAGATCGTCTTATCAGTTTACAAATGGCTTTCCCAGAAATCCAATTTAGCTTTGATAAGAAAAGAGTTAAAGTAAAAGACATTAAACAGTATGCTGCTTTATTCAGTGATACTACAATTCTTGAGAAGACTGATAATCTGTCATACTTTATTGCACCTTCAGAGGATGGATTTAGAACGAATAGTTTTATAAATGGTGTTAACACAAGACAAGGTGGTACTTATGTAGATGTCTTTATGAACGCTATTATAGATGAACTCGTTGTTAAAATTAAAAGACGTCATAAAGTCGAAGTATTAAAAACTACAATTAAGAGTGGTTTAACCTTTGTGATGTTTGCTAGGAACTTTACGAATCCTAAATTTGATTCTCAAACAAAAGAAAGGTTAACGAATCCTTGGGGAGAAATCAAATCCCACATGGAATCTTGCGGTGTTCGTGATGGTGCTTGGCTTGCTCAAAAGATTTTAAATACACCTGATATTATTGACCCAATTATTGAGGCGCAGTTAGCAAAGAAACTTGCTGCAGATAAAAGAGCTGCTACATTGGCTCAAAAGAAACTCCGTAAGGTTAAGGTTGCTAAACATATATCAGCAAATAAAGATGATGCAACATTAAAGATTGTGGAAGGTGATTCTGCGATGGGATTCTTATTAAAGGTTCGCGACCCTGATAAGGTTGGAGCATTTCCACTCCGTGGTGTTATTATGAATACCTGGGATATGAAACCTGCTGAGGTATTAAAGAACAAAGAACTATCTGAATTGGTTGCTGTATTAGGATTAGATATTAACGATCCTAATTCTGTGGACAATATGTCTTATCAACATATCGCAACATTAACTGATGCTGACCATGATGGTATTGGACATATCAGTCCATTGCTGATTGCGTTCTTTTACAAATTTTGGCCTCGTCTGTTAACTGAACAGAGAGTAATGATTACAAGAACACCTATTATGATTAGTTCAAAAGGTGATGAAGTTGAATGGTTCTATACTTATGAAGAAGCAAGTTCGTTTAAGAGTAAGCAATCTACATATAAGCACAGATACATTAAAGGTCTAGGTTCATTAACCGAAGATGAGTATAGTACTATTATTAATTGTCCGAAGTATGATGTAGTCACAGTTGATGATGCATCAGTATTTCAAATGATGTTTGGTAAGGACAGCAATTTAAGAAAGGAGTATATGTTCGCATGAGTGATTTAACAGCTTACATTAGTGAAAACAATTTAGGAACAGAGTATCCTATTTCAAAGGTAGCAGCTAACGAATGGAAATCATTCGCAATGTATACCGTTGAATCTCGCGCTATTCCAAATATGATTGATGGACTCAAACCTGTTCAAAGGTTCTATCTGTATTCTTCAATCTTAAATAGTAAAAAGGATTTTAAAAAGGTATCTGCAGTCTCAGGTATTATATCAGATTATGGTTATAATCATGGTGAAGCATCTGCGGCAGGCGCAGGTCAATTAATGGCAGCAACTTGGAATAACAACATTTGCTTAATTGAAGGTCGCGGTTCATTTGGTACTCGACTTGTTCAGGAAGCAGGTGCTCCTCGTTATGTTTATTCTCGACTCTCTGACAATTTTAACAAATATATTAAAGATATTGATTTGAGTCCGGCGCATGAAGATCCTGAGCACGAACCACCTCAATTCTATTTACCTATCATTCCTATGGTACTTGTAAATGGAACAAAAGGTATTGCGACAGGATTTGCTACAAACATTCTTCCGCACGATCCTCAAGATCTTGCTAAGGCTTGTCTTCAGTATATTAATAACAATGCAATACGAACTCCAATCCGAGTCAAGTTTCCGGATTACACAGGAGAGGTTGAGCAGAGTACTGAAGATCCCACCAAGTATGTTTCGTATGGTACTTTTAAACGACAGGGTAAAACCTTAGTCTCCATCACAGAAGTACCATACGGCTTTGACCGAGAAGGATATGTTAAGGTACTTGATAAGTTGGAAGAAGATGGAGATATTGTATCTTACGACGATCTTTGCGATAAGAATGGATTTAGGTTTGAGGTTAAACTCAAATTAGCTTCCTCTAAATGGAATGATGCTAAGCTTATTTCTAAGTTTAAGTTATCCAAGCCATATTCGCAAAACATCACAGTTATTGATTTTGACGGCAAACTCCGAGAATATGCGGATGCAAAAACACTTCTAAAGGACTTTTGTGACTACCGCCTTGGGATACTACAGCAGAGAATTGACGCTGAAGTAGCAAAGTATACTGAAGAGGTTCGATGGCTTAAAGTTAAGATGGAGTTTATTCAAGCGTTTATTGATAGTCGTATTGTAATGAAAGACAATACAAAGGCACAGGTCGTTAAACAAATAATGCAAGAGACATCTGCACTAGGAGGTGACACAAACAGATTGCTCGCATTAAGTATCATTAACCTTACAAAAGACGAAATTGTAAAGTTAAAGAAACAGATTGAAGAAACAAACAAAACTTTGAGCTTTTGGACTAAGACAACACCTACTGAACAATTTAATACAGACTTGGAGAATATATAAAATGGTAGACGGAAAATTTACACAAATTAAAAATACGTTAGTACAGCAGTTCCCTGATGGATTTAGAATTCTTAAAGAATCAGATCCTGATGATAAGTTCTTGGTTGTTGACGAACTTGATTTGAAACCTGGGTCAACATATAGAGTGGGTCCTAATGGATTTTTTGAATATGTTGGTAATGATTACGAATGAAAAATATATGGACAATATGGAAGTATGCATTAGGAGGGTTCTCTGATGAAAAGACCGAACCCTATGATAATTATGTGGCTTTGCTTCGGACTCTTATTGTGGGGGTTAACTTTTTAACCTGCTTCTTTATTATGGCAAATGTCATACACAATTGGTAGATTATGGAAAAGAAACATTTAAACTTAAACTTATTAACTGAAGGACTTCCGTTAACGGATGTTCAAACTTTATATCATGAATTCTTTTATAGAAAAGATTATCAATGGTGGCGTGACGTTGAGCTTGGTGATACTGTTGTTGATATTGGTGCTTGTGTTGGCTTTTTTGTATGTCACGCTTTGGATCGTGGTGCTAATCGTATCATTGCCGTTGAGCCTTCTCGCCCTCATCTCAAAACGCTTATAAGAAACATATCGGATTATTTTATTGACCACGGAAAGGTTCCTGTCTTACCTATTGAGGCTGGGATTGGTTCAACAGCAAATCATTTTGCGAATGTCTATTCAGACCATAAAGATTATAAAAAGATGTCTTTCTTGGATCTTGTAGTTGATTACGATATCCCAAAGATAGATTATTTAAAAATTGATTGTGAAGGTGGAGAGTATGGTATCTTTACTGAAATGAATCTTCCGTATTTGAAAAACAACGTAAAACATATTGCTTGCGAGTTTCATTTAAACGCATACAGCGGTTGTGTTAAACAATGGCAAAAATTTCGCGATGGTCTATTAAGAGAATTTGATGTTAATCAAGTAAGATTCCTCGAACATGAAGATAGAGAAAAAGCTTACGACGATGAGTTTTTAAATAAAGGAGACTTTAGTAAGTGGTGTTCCTTTATGTTGTTTATTACCAATTCTTAACATATATCATAAATGTATTTGGAAGGTGATCTTCCCAATCATCATACCAAATCTTTTCTCTCAAAGCTTCATCTTTAAATAGTAACCTATTCTTAAGTGGAGTTAAAATTTCTTCTCTCCATTTCTCAAAGATCTTTTTCGTATTATATCGTTTATCCATATAACAACGAATCGCAATGAATCGTGTTCGGTCCATACAGAAAGGTAATATATCAGGACATAAGATATTATATTCTGCTCCCCAAGCGTCTATCTTTAAATAATCAATAAACTCTAAATTATTCCAATAAGTGATTTCAGCAAGAGTCATAACTCTCGGTTCTTCACCTTCAATCATCGTTTGCGATTTGTAAATTGTTTGTCTATCTACATCCTTTCCAATCGCAGCATTGATTGCTTTAACTTTGACTTGCTCAGGTGGTGTATCAATTATGTGGTCAGATACATTTTTAATCGCAGCTTTAAGTAATCGTCTGTTAGGTTCAATCATTAAGACTTTGCCTGCACCTGCCTCTAAAGCTTTCTTTGAAAATAATCCAATGTTTGCTCCAATGTCGACGACAGTACCACCTGCTTGTATTTCAGACCACCAATCGTAGTCTTTTCCAAGTATGATTTGATTATGTAATGTTGAGATTTCTTGAATTGTCAGCCCAGCTGTATCAAGGTCGTGAATGTTTTGCATGATTTAGTCCAATCTAATAAATAGTATAGTTAACAATTGATAAATCTATTTATAGGAAATAGTACATGACAGAAATAATTAATAATTACTTATCTCCGACAAACTTCTCCGTTAGTATTCAGAGGTTACCTCACGTTGAGTTTTTTACGCAAAAGGCAGCCGTTCCAAGTTTAACCGCTTCGGCAATAGAACTAAGTTCTCCAACGAATCCTTTTTACGAAGTACCACAGAACATTTCATATACTGATTTAGAATTAACATTTATCGTTGATGAAAATATGAATAATTATAAAGAAGTGCTTAATTGGATGGAAGGTATTTCTGGTCCAGAATCAACCAACCAAACAAAAAGCTTACTTGCTGCGAATGGATTTAAATCAGATATTATATTAACGATTACTAATTCTCATAAAAATCCACATGTGCAGTTTACATTTAAAGATAGTTTCCCTACATCGTTAGGAGCAATTAATCTTGACGTAAATGTTCAAGATGTTTCTTATGCAACATGTTCGGTCACAATGAGATACGATACATTTACAATGCAACAACTGTAAATAACTATTGACATTTATATACAAATAGTGTATAATAGATATGTAATTAATAGTTTGAGATAGATTATGGACACAAATGATATAGCGGCCATTTGGGCGCAAGACTCACCAATTGATGAAACGAACTTGGTCGGTGAAAGTAAAAGAATTCCCCAACTTCATAGTAAGTACTATAATCTTTATTATAGAGAAGTCTTACGTGTAAAGAAACTTAAAGCCGAATATAAAGAACTTGAAATGGAGAAGCGTAATTATTACGACGGCTCAATGGATGAGTTAACTTTAAAGGAAAAAGGTTGGAAGCCGTTTCAGTTAAAAGTATTGAGAAACGATTTAGACAAATACATTCAAGCAGATAAAGATATTATTAAGTTAAGTCTTACAATTGATTTCCATAGCGCAAATGCAAACTATCTTGAAGATATAATTAAAACAATACACAGTAGGAATTTTGTAATTAAGAATATGATTGATATTCTAAAATTCCAATCCGGAGATTATTAATGTACAACAAATTTATGGAATGGGCGTGGAAGCAGGAAGATGAGATAAAACCTGAACCTAAAGTAATTGATATGATGGCAGATGATGTTGACCCAAACGAGGTCACCATTGAAAATGCTTATAAGACAAGATGGATTTGGTATCATACTATTTTAGCAATAGGTATCTTTTTCACTAACATATTATTAACAGCAATCCTGGTGGTCTTGGCACTTAAATTATGAGTGAACGAATAGAAGTAGAATATATTAATTCGGTATATATGCGTATCAAAGCAGATGCGGGTATGAAGTCTGAATTATCTGAGTTCTTTGCTTTCAAACCTGAAGGTTATCAATTCAGTCCAAAATATAAAGCAAGAGTATGGGATGGTACAATTCGTTTGTTTCAACCTATGCGACCTGTTCTATATGTTGGTTTATATCCTCACTTACAAAAGTTTTGCGAACAGCGTGATTATATATTAGATGCTCCATCTGAAATTGGTGAAAAGGAAATTATTGAAAAAGGTTATGTTGAAGAACTTGCGGAATCTATTAGTTGTAAGTTCAAGCCTCGTGATTATCAGATAGATTATATTGAAAATGCGTTAAAGAATCGTAGGTCTTTATCACTATCTCCGACTTCATCAGGTAAGTCGTTAATCATTTATTTAATTCAGCAGCACTATTATCAAACATTTGGTTTACGAACATTGATTATTGTTCCGACCATTTCATTAGTACATCAAATGTCAGGTGACTTTGTAGATTATGGTTGTGAAGATGAAATATACACAATTCAAGGCGGAGTAGATAAAAACACTAAAGCTCCTATTGTTATCTCTACGTGGCAATCTTTAATTAAACAGCCCAAGGATTGGTTCCGTCAATTTGGTTGTGTGATGGGAGATGAAGCTCATACCTTTCAAGCAAAGTCATTAACAAAAATTATGCATAACCTTGAAGACTGTCAATTCCGTCATGGATTTACAGGTACACTCAAATCTTCAGAAAGCAAAACACATAGGTTAGTATTAGAAGGTTGCTTTGGAGAAGTTAAGAAGGTTATATCAACAAAGAAACTTATGGACGAAGGTACCGTTGCTAACTTTGAAGTTAAGGCAATTGTATTGAATCATAGTAACGAAGCAAAACAAAACTTTAAGAAAGCAATGGCAAGTGTAAAGGAATCAGTTCGTAAATGGCCTGCTGAAAGAGAATTTATTGTTAACCATGAAAAGAGAAACAATTTTATTCGTAATCTCGTTCATTCTCTTAAAGACCAAAATAATCTGATTCTATTTGACTTGGTTGAGAAACATGGTAAGATCCTTGCTCCTTTATTAGAAAAAGAAGGACGTGAGTTACATTTTATATACGGTGCAACAAAAGGAGAAGAACGTGAAAGAATTCGACATTTGGTTGAAAATGATCCTGACAAGAAACATGATATTCTTGCCTCATACGGAGTATTTAGTACCGGTGTTAATATACGTAGGCTCGACAATGTAATCTTTGCCTCTTCGAGTAAATCGGAGATTAAAGTATTACAATCAATCGGTAGGAGTTTGCGTAAAGCGGAGGACTCGCAGAATGCGGTCCTCTATGATATCGCTGATGATTTATCGGTGGGGAGTTTTGAAAATTATACTCTCAAACACTTTAAACAGAGAATTGAGATTTACTCGACTGAGGAATTTCCATTTAAAATATTTACAATTGACATTTAACTTAGATATACCTTAAAGCCGATAGACTTATTATACAAGGAGTTCGGAGACTTGTCAATAGAAAAAATGAAAAAAGTTTAATTAATTTCATATTTGTACATTGTCTATTGACAAAACAGCAAATATAGATTATAATAACTACTATTTTAATACAAGGAGACTAGCTTGAAATGGCTAAGAAAAGAAATTACGTAAACAACAAAGATCTCCTTGCCGCATTAATTGATTATAGAGATAGATGCGCTGAGGCAGAAGAATGTGGAGAAACTAATCCACAAGTACCCGATTATATCGGTAAATGTATTATGATGATTGCACAAAGATTGGCAACAAGACCAAACTTCAGCGGTTATATGTATAAGGAAGAAATGATTTCAGACGGAATTGAAAACTGCCTACAATATATACATAACTTTAATCCAGAAAAATCTCAAAACCCATTTGCCTATTTTACTCAAATCATTTGGTATGCATTCCTAAGAAGGATCTCTAAAGAGAAAAAGCAAATGTATATCAAGTTCAAAGCATCCCAAAGACAAATGCATGACAATGAAGTATTTGATTCTATGGGACAAGAGGTAACTGGCAATCAGCTACCTGACTATATTAACGAATTCATTGATGACTTCGAAAATAAACTAAAGAAAAAATAATAAGGACGTAATGAAAGTATTAGTATTTGGATTACCAGGTAGTGGTAAGAGCACGTTATCAAAACCGCTCGCAGAGCAGGTTGAAGGTGTCTGGATTAACGCAGACGCAGTAAGAGAAAAATATAATGATTGGGATTTCAGCACTGAAGGCCGAATGAGGCAAGCAGCTCGTATGAGACATCTCGCAGACGGAGTAAGTATGGCAGGTAAGATTGCGATTACTGATTTCGTTTGTCCTTTTCAAAAGGCAAGAGATGAGTTTGAACCTGATTATATTATTTGGATGAATACTATTGAGGAAGGTAGATTTGAAGATACGAATAAAGTATTTGAAGCTCCTCATCCTGATAGTATTGATTATATAGTCGATGCATTTCGTCCAAATGAAGAATTGAAAATTGAACCAATTCTAGAAAAGGCTTTTAGACAATGGCAGAGTTAGAAAAGAAACGTCATTTGGCAAAAGCAGTGACATGGAGAATCATCGCATCGACAGTTACCGCTCTCATTGCATTATATTTTGGTTTACCTCAAAAAGCAGTAGGCGCAGTATTCTTTGCTGATTTGGTGATAAAGTTTTTCTTGTATTATGGTCATGAAAGATTATGGTATAAGTATATAAAATATGGAGTTAAGTAAAATGTTTGACATGGAGAACGCATTCGATTTTAAGAAACCAACAGTTCAAATGTTGGGAAGATGGCAACCTTGGCATGAAGGTCATACAAAATTATTTGAAAAGGCCTTGACATTGACGGGACAAGTTGTTATAATGGTACGTGAAGTATATGGATTTGAAGGTGATGCTGGTGCAGGACGCACTGTTGCTCAAACCGATAATCCTTTTGGAGAGATTGCTGTCATTGACGGTATTAAGAAAGGTCTTGGTGATGCGGGCTATGAAGAAGGTCGCGAATATATGATTATGGCCGTTCCTAATATCGTCGACATCAGTTACGGTCGTGGAGTAGGTTATACATTTACAGAACACGATCTTGGTGAAGATGTACATAAAATCTCTGCAACCAAAATTCGCGAACAAATGAGAGAAGAAGGTAAATTATGAATTTAGTAAAAAGTACAGACCCAATCTTACAAAAAGAATTAGCTGATGTTGATTTGAAGAATCCGGGATTTGACCCAAAAGAATTAAAAGAACAAATGACAGAGCTGATGGTTTCCAAAAGAGGTCTAGGTCTGTCTGCTTGTCAAGTTGGCCTTGACCATAAGTTGTTTATTATTGGAGAGAATAAAGAAAACTGCATGATGTTTATCAATCCTGAAGTTATTTCAGTATCAGAAGAAACTGAATTGGACGTTGAAGGTTGTTTAAGTTATCCAGATATGTTTATTCGATTAGCAAGGCCTAAACAAGTTGAAGCAAAATGGTATGATGAAGAACTTAAGGAACAGAGTGGTTCTTTTGAAGGTTATACCGCAAGATGTTTCTTACATGAATTTGACCACTTATATGGAGTTGTATATAAAGATAAAGTATCTCGACTCAAGTGGGATCGTGCAAGAACAAAGAAAGATAAAATTACAAAACAACGAAATAAGCTTATGGCATATTTACAATCTGCTCAATCAACAATTAATCAAGTTGAGTTGAGAGGACAAGAAGTGGCTGCAGAAGTAGCTGCCGAGGATTAACATGAAGATTGCGATCGTTACCGATATTCACATCGGTGCTCGTGGTGATAGTAAAGTATTCCACGAAGTCCAAAGAAAATTTTTTGAAGAAGTATTCTTTCCGTATATTGATGAACACAACATTACAACTGTGTTCGACCTTGGAGATACATTTGATAGACGGAAATATATAAATTATGTATCTCTACAGAAAGGTAAAGAATTTTTATTTGACAATTTAGCAAAGCGTAATATAGATTTCCATGCTCTTATTGGAAACCATGATACCTATTACGTAAATAGTAATGAAGTCAATAGTATGAATCTTCTAACAAAGGAATATCCACAATTTAACTTGTATCAAGACAAAGCAAAACATCTTGAGATTGGTTCAACTAAATTCTGTATGCTTCCTTGGATTAATAAAGAAAATGCAGAAGAGAATCTAAAATTCGTATCTGAATCTGATGCTCATATACTTATGGGTCATTTGGAAGTAAAAGGTTTCGAGATGATGAAAGGTGCTTTATGTACTCATGGACTTGATATGAACGTATTTAAGAATTTTGAATCTGCGTTCTCTGGTCATTTTCACCATCCTTCAAGATATGGCAATGTCGAGTACCTTGGTGCACCATACGAAATGACTTGGTCAGATTACAAAGGTAGTCGAGGTTTCCATGTATTTGATACCGAAACTCGAGAGATGACAAAAATTGAAAATCCAAATCGTGTATTTTATAAAGTATTTTATGATGATGCTGAATGGACAGTTGATACTGTTGCACAATACGATGTTGACCAATATAAAGATACCTATGTTAAAGTAATTGTTCAAAATAGAACTAATGCTTATCTTTATGATATGTTTATGAGTCGTATGTCAGAATGCGGAGCAGTCGATGTTCGAGCAGTTGACGATCATATGAATTTGGATGCAGAAGGTGTTGATGAAATACTTGATGAAACAAAAGACACAACAGAAATATTATCACAATACATTGACTCTCTTGAGACGAATGTCGATAAAGGCAAAGTAAAAAGTTTAGTTGATGAGTTATATCACGAGGCACTTAGTTTATAATGCGAATTAATTTTGAGAAGGTAAAATATAAAAACATATTATCCACAGGAAATGTATATACAACCATTGAACTAAATCAAGTACCTAGTACATTAATTGCTGGGTCAAACGGTTCAGGCAAATCCACATTGCTTGATGCAATTGTATTTGGGTTATACGGTCGACCTTTCCGTAATATCAATAAAGCACAGCTTGTTAACTCTATTAATAATAAAGAACTTGTTGTAGAATTATATTTTAATGCTGGCGGTGATAAGTATATGATTCGTCGTGGTATTAAACCAAACATCTTTGAAATTTGGAAAAACGGAGCAATGATAAATCAAGACGCATCAGTTCGTGATTATCAAGAGTTCCTTGAATCTAATATTCTAGGTATTAACTTTAAAGCTTTTAATCAAATTGTAGTACTTGGTTCTGCTACTTATATTCCTTTTATGGAATTGCGTGCATATCAACGTCGTGAGATTATTGAAGACTTGCTTGATATTGGTGTGTTCTCTGTTATGGGTACATTAGCAAAAGATCGTATGTCAAGTATTAAGACTGAAATCAATGACAACAAATATGAGATTGAGATTACAGAAAACAATATGCAATCAGCTGAAGAGAACAACGAAGAGATTCGTAAACTTAAAACAGTTGAGGTTGATAAGATTAAAGAAAAGATGTCTGAACATATTGACTTAATTGAAGAAAAGAATACTCGCATTGATACTCAAGATGAAATACTTAAAGTACTATACGATGATATATCTGATAAACCTGATGAGAAACAAAAATTCCAAGATGCTACAGAACAAAGAGCAGAGCTTGAAAGAAATCGTATTGCGTTTGATAAGGAACTATCCTTTTACGAACATAACGATGATTGTCCAACTTGTAAGCAAGGTATTGCTCATGATTTCAAAGAAGGTCAGATTATAGAAAAGAATCAAAAGAAAGCTCAAATTGAAACAAGTCTTCAAGCAACAGGTATAGTTATTAAGAAACATCAAGAAAGACTAAATGCAATTTCAAAAATTGAAGAACAGATACAAGAAATCAACTTTAAGATATCTGAAATCCGAGCTGAGATTAAAATGTCGAAGAACGCGCTGATTACATACAAGAAAGACTTAGACAATGCTCAGAAAGAGGTTGATGAAGTTGATACAAGTAAGATTGATAATCTACAGAAGAAATTAAATAAGCAAATAGAGATACGAACAAAGCTACTCGATGAACATGAAGTATTGAATATTGTGCAAACTATTTTAAGAGATGGTGGTATCAAAGCTAAGATCATATCTCAGTACATTCCTGTTATTAATAAACTCATCAACAAGTATCTTGCAGCATTTGACTTATTTGTTGACTTTCAATTGGATGAAGAGTTCAATGAAGTTATTCGTTCTAGGTTCAGAGACAAATTTACTTATGCTAGTTTTTCAGAAGGTGAGAAACTACGTATCACATTATCAATTATGTTGGCATGGAGGTCTGTTGCGAAACTTCGTTCTTCCGTATCCACTAACTTATTGATACTTGATGAAACTCTTGACGGCGCTTTAGATGGCGTAGGTATTGAGAGTTTAATTGAAACACTACATGGATTGAATTCCGATGACAATATCTTTGTGATATCACATCGTGGAGACCAATTTGCTGAAAAGTTTGAAAACAACCTTAAGTTTGAGAAACTCAAGAACTTCTCCGAGCTCGCAGCATAAACCTATTGACATTCCCTGTCAATTAGTGTATAATGGTTATCTAAATTTACAAAAAGGCTTATGGCATTGACAAAATTCTATACATCCGTTGAAAGGTATGGTAATAATATCTTACATCGTGGTTATGAAAACGGCAAACGTTTTTCGTATCGCGTACCTTTTCAACCAACTCTATATGTTCATACTCCAAAAGCTGGAGAAGAAGGTTATCGTTCTTTAGAAGGTGACTTACCTGTATCTCCACACAAGTTTGGTGATATGCGTGAAGCAAAGAACTTCATTGAAGAATACAAAGGTGTTCATGGTATGAAGACCTTCGGTTCAACAAACTATGTCACTCAGTTTATTCAAGAAGAATATCCTGACAAGATTACATATGACGTAAGTCAAGTTAATATTGTTTCATTTGATATTGAGGTTGACATCAGTGACGGTTATGCCAATATGGAAACGGCTGATAAACCTATTACTTCAATTGCTTATCATAGTTCAAGAAATGATACCTATTATGTACTTGGTCGTAAAGATTACGACAAGACAAAAACTGTAACTGATATTCCACACGACAAGATTGAGTTTGTATTATTTGATGGAGTTGATGGTGAACGTGCTTTACTTCAATACTTTATGAAATTATGGACTAATGATTATCCAGATATCGTAACAGGTTGGAACGTTGAGTACTTTGATATTCAATACATCGTAACTCGTATCATAGCATTACTTGGAGAAGATACTGCAAGACGGTTATCTCCACATAAATCAATCAAACAAAGATCGCGTGAAATCTTTGGTAAAGTCAATTCAACATATTCTATTATGGGTGTTGCTGTTATTGACTATATGGATTGCTTCAAGAAATTTGGTTATAAGTATGGTCCTCAAGAATCATATCGACTTGACCACATTGCTTATGTTGTCCTTGGTGAAAAGAAAATTGATTACTCTGAATATGGTTCGCTGACTGGATTGTGGGAAGAGAATCCACAATTATATTTGGACTATAACCTTAAAGATACTCAACTGATTGCTCGTCTTGAAGAAGAGACAGGATTGCTTGCTTTGGTTATGACTGTTGCTTATGATGGTGGAGTTAATTATGGAGATGCTTTCGGAACGGTAGGTATTTGGGAATCAACCATTTATCGTAAACTGATGAAAGATAAAATTGTTCCTCCACTTAAAGGCAGTCCTGGTCAAAGAGCAGGAGATCTTGTAGGTGGTTATGTAAAAGATCCTAAAGTCGGAATGCATCCTTGGGTTGTATCATTTGACCTTAACTCTCTATATCCTCACTTGATGTTACAATATAATATGTCACCTGAAACATATATGCCTGATGACCGAGAATATGTAACTCAAGATATGGTTCTGAAAGGTGAATATCAGAATGATCGTCCAAATGTATCAGTTGCTGCCAACGGTGTTTGTTTCTCAAATAAGAAACTTGGAATCATTCCTGAAATCATTGATGAATATTATAATAACCGTTCAGTTATCAAAAAGCAAATGATTGCTGCTGAACAACAGTTTGAGATTGAAAAAGATCCTGCTGAACTGAAAAGACTGAAACGCGAAATCAATCAACTTCACAATTCACAAATGTCAATTAAGATTGCCATGAACAGTTTGTATGGTGCAACTGCTAACGTATATTTCTTATACTATATTAACGAAATGGCAGAAGCAATTACAACCTCAGGTCAGTTAAGTATTCGTTATGCTCAAAAATCTGTAAATGATTATTTGAATAAAGTTCTTGGAACCGATAATGTTGACTATATCATTTATATTGATACTGACTCTATCTATGTTGACTTTGGTCCTTTGATTACTGAAGTGTTCGGTACAACTGATATTGATAAAGACAAAGGTGAAGAGTTCCTTGACCGAGTATGTTCAACAAAGATTGAGCAAATCATTGAGGATGGTTACGAAAAGCTTGCCGCTGATTTAGGTACTTATCGTAATGCAATGGTAATGAAACGTGAAAAGATTGCTCACCGTGGAATTTTTGTTGCCAAGAAAAGATATATACTGAATACATTGAACTCTGAAGGAGTTCATTATGATACTCCAAAGATATCAGTAACAGGTTTGGAATCAGTAAGATCCTCAACTCCTGAAATCTGTCGAGAGAAACTCAAGAAATGTTTTGAAGTTATTATGAACACGAACGAAGAAACAACTCAAGAGTTCATCAAAGATTTCAAAGAAGAATTTAAAAAGCTGGATCCTATTGCTATCGCAAAGACTTCAGGTGTATCTGAACTTAAAAAGTATCAAGAGAAAGGATCCATATATAAGAAAGGTACTCCGATGCATGTTCGTGGTTCCTTGATGTATAATCATTTCCTAAAGGAAAAAGGACTTGATAAGAAATTTGAAACTATCCAAGGTGGAGATAAAGTCAAGCTACTTTATTTAAAGGTACCAAATCCTATTCGAGAAAACGCAATCTCGGTTCCTGGGTTATTGCCTAAACAACTTGGATTACATGAATATATTGATACTGAACTTCAGTTTGATAAAGTATTCCTAAATCCTATTCAATCAATCCTAGATGCGGTTGGTTGGTCAGCTGAACGAGTAAATACGATTGAAGATTTTTTCAGCTAAACTATTGACATTTATATTAAAGTGTGATATAATAAACCACACTAAAGGAGAATTGCTATGAGCGATGTACAAATTGTAAGACTATCAACCGGAGAAGAGGTTGTAGCAAAAGTGGTATATGATAAAGGTTTCTATACATTAACGGATGGAATTTTGTTAGTACCAGCAGGTGAAGGTAAAATTGGAATGGTTCCTTTCGTACCTTACGCAAAAAGAAAACCAGTATCTATTGGTGAACAACATGTGATGTTTGTTGTAGAACCTGCAGATGAATTAAAGAAACAAGTTATAGAAGCAACATCAGGAATCGCACTACCTGATAGTCAAGGAGGACTAAAGTTAGTATGATAAAAATTTACGGTAAAGACAATTGTGCATACTGTAATATGGCAAAACAGCTATGCGAATCAAAAGGACTTGATTACGAATACTTAATGCTTGGTGAAGATTATCAGCAAGAAGAATTTTTTGAAACATTTCCCGGTGCAAGAACCTTTCCTCAAATACAAAAGGATGGAGAAAACGTCGGTGGCTTTATGGAATTAAGGGAATTATTATGAATAAGTTTATTATCGCAATGACATTAGTATTATCAACAACTGCAGTGGCAGAAGATAGATTTGCGCCTATTCGTTCAACAATGAATACTTGTGCAGCTTGTCACGGACCTCAAGGTCAAGGTGGAATCGGTCCTAAATTACAAGGACAATCTGCTGATGATATTATTACAAAACTATTGGCATATAAAAATAAAGAAATGGTAGGACCACAATCTGCAATGATGTGGCCGACAGCAGGTATGCTAACCGAAGGTCAAATTGGTATGATTGGTGTTTATATTTCACAAGGATATCCAAATGAGTAAAGATTGGGTTAAAGATATACAAGATATGCAAACCAAATATCAGACAAGAGATTGGGTTGCGAACAATGCAAATGACATTAACAAATTAAAAGCGTTTTTGAGATTTAGAATTGATTTCTTGGAAGAGGAATTAACTGAAACTCGAAATGCGCAAAAAGTTATCGACTCCGAAGAAATCGTAGATGGTTTAGTTGACCTTTGTGTAGTGGCAATCGGTACTCTTGATGCCTTCGGAGTCGACCCTTATAAAGCTTGGGACGCAGTTCTCGAGGCAAACATGGCAAAAGAAGTAGGTGTAAAAGAAGGAAGGCCAAATCCACTTGGTGTACCTGACTTAATGAAACCAGAAGGATGGACGGCTCCATCTCATGAAGGAAATCATGGAGTCCTACCAACATTAAAAGGAGAATAATATGGCTATGAGTGAATTATTAGTAAATGCGTTAATCGCAAAGTATGAAGGACAGATTGCTGAACATTCAGCAAACATTGCTGTCTTTTTGGAAAATGGAGTTGGAGTAGCAGAACATCCTGGTACGGTTGAAACTCTTGATGCAGAAGTGGCAAAACTTGCTGAGGCTGAAGATAAATTACAGTCAATTAAGCAGTTTGCTCTACCTGTTCCACCAAAAGTTGTATAAATTCAATACCTTAATCAAACTCTTTGTATAAATAATTGTAACATTAATGTAACATATTGTTTTCATTAGTGTAACATAGAGAAAATAGGATGAAATACTTACATAAATTGATGAAATCCAGCAGAATACAAAATGTTTGGAGAGTAATCTTAAAATAACCATTGACATTTCGTAGGAAGTAGAGTATAATATATCTATAAATTGAAATAGACTTTATATTATGCAAACAGAAATGTTTAACGAAGACCTGTCGATAGATGGGTCTTTATTAAAAGAACATCTAACTAAGATGATATTCATCGGCACGTTAAAAATAAACGGAGAGCAGTTTGAGTATCAAAAATCACCAAACATTCAACGCAAAGAACTAAATGAAGATTTAGTATATTATATGGTGTGTAAAGGTCAATTAATGAAAATTGGCATAGCAGGCGGTATGATGGGTTGGAATGGTCGTGTAGGAATGTACCGAAAAGGTATTCTTAACGGCAAAGGTGATGGAACAAATCACAGAATCTTTCGTATTATGAAAGAACGCAAATTAACCAAAGAACTTATTTACGTATTTGGAATCTATACACCTCCACAGGTTGTTGATGTAATATGTCCTATGAATGGAACAGTTATGCAGCAAGAAGTTCAAATACATCGTAATATAGAAAGGTCTTTAACCGCAGAGTTTTTATCAGAAGGTTATGAGTTACCTTTCAGTAAGCAATTAAATTAACTATTGACATTGTACACAAAATAATTTATAATAGTACTTTACATTATGGAGATTGCCTATGAGCAAACAAGCAAACCCAGTTTCGGTTGATGTACTACAAGAGTGCGTTGACCTTCAGTTGAAAAAGTCTCGCGATTATCAGAATCCGAACTCAACTGTTCAACAAGCCGACTACTATCCTAACGGTATTACAACCATTCATGATATTATGCATGCAAAAATGCTTCGTATGAAATCTGTTATGGAAGCAATGCAGTCGGATGATTATGATCCTAACTTTGAATCCCTTGAAGATTCAGCAAAAGATTTAATTAACTATTCAAGTTTCTTTGTCTCTTACTGTCGTAAAGGTATTAAAGGTCAAGATCCAACTAAAGATGTATTTAATAGGAGTACTAAATAATGAGTAATGTGATATTACCGTCAAGTGACGAAGACAAGAAAAGAATCCGTGGCTGCATGGAAGAAATGAGCAATTCATTTACAAGAATGGAATCAGAACGTGATTTTCAAAAAGAAGCAATTAATGCTTTGGCTGAAGAAGTACAGATTCCAAAATCAATCTTAAGGAAAACTGCAAGAGCTTTCCATAATCAAAACGTTTCAGATCTCGTTGCTGAAGTATCGGATATTGAAGCATTAATGGAATCAATTTAATGAACGTATCTTATATGCGACAAATGATTATTGACAAATATCTTAGTGAAGATTTTGTCATTGATAAGACAGGTGTAAAAACTGTTGAAGTTATCGGAGCAACATTTATTGCTGATGAAGATCATATCATTCGTAAACCTGCGTATGCATATATTGAACGTGAATTAGAATGGTATAAATCTCAATCATTGAATGTTAATGATATTCCTGGTGAAACGCCGCAGATTTGGAAATCTGTTGCTTCAACCGAAGGTTTGATTAACTCTAATTATGGTTGGTGCATTTACTCTGAAGAGAATGGTAATCAATACAAGCACGTTCTTCGTGAATTGAATAACAATCCAAACTCTCGTAGAGCAACAATGATTTATAATCGACCAAGTATGCATTTAGATTACAACCGAGATGGTATGTCTGACTTTATGTGTACCTACGCAAATACTTTTTATGTTCGCGACAATAAATTAGTATCGCATTACTTGATGCGTTCTAACGATGCAGTCTTTGGATATAACAATGATTATGCTTGGGCAAAATATGTTCAGAATCAACTTGCTGAAGATCTTGGTATCGAAGTTGGTGAATTAATTTGGACAGCATCAAACTTCCATGTATATGAAAGACACTTCAACTTTATTGAGGAATTAATTGATGGACTCAAAGTGGGATAAACGCTTTATGCGTGTTGCTCAGGAAATATCTTGTTGGAGCAAAGACCCTTCAAAACAAATAGGAGCGGTGGCAGTTAACTCTGACCGTCGTATACTAGCAACTGGGTATAATGGATTTCCAAAAGGAATTGAAGATATACCTGCTCGGTATGAAGATAGAACAATTAAATATGACTTGGTTGTTCATGCCGAGATGAACTGTATATACAATGCGACCTTTTCTGGCATTTCATTAAAGGATTCTACAATGTATGTATGGGGATTACCAGTTTGCCACGATTGTGCAAAAGGTATTATCCAAGTAGGCATAAATAGAATTGTCATTGGTATGATGGATTCTCCACAAAAGTGGTTAGACTCATTTGAAAAGTCAAGACGTATGTTTGACGAATCAGGAGTTGATATTGACTTTTTACATGATACTGTCAACTAATCTATTGACATTTATAGTAAACCATGTTATAATGGTAGTTAAATTTTAAGGATATTATATTATGAAAGAAATTATTACAGATATGACTTATGGCATCGTGTTCGTTGCTATTATTTTTGGAACAATGGCAGGCGCCGTATTTTTAATGGAAGCAATCAATATGACTAAAGATAGTATTCGTATTGCTATTGCTGTTCCTTTATTCCTCTTCTTCTGTTATCACTTTGGTGGACTAACAAGATCCATTATCTTTAAGAAATAATTATGGCATTACACAAAAGAATAGTACTTGACTTTGACGACACATTAGCGTTTACGTCAAACAGAGATTGGGAAAATGCAGAACCAAATATTGCTTTGATTGAAAAATGCAATGAATTGTATAATGCAGGTTGGCAAGTAGATATTTTTACTGCTCGTGGTTCTATTTCTTGTAGGAGTAGAGTTGAAGCAGAAGAAAAGTATGGAGAACAAATACGGTCTTGGTTAGAAAAGCACCATGTAAAATATCATATGTTGTCTTTTGATAAACCACTTGCTGCATACTATATTGATGATAAAGGTATTACACCTGAAGATTTTATATATGCTGACATTCGTGAATTGGAAGGTGGTCTATCAGGATCTGATATTTACACTGATGGTATGTTAGTACATAAGACCGCAAGTAATGCTCATGAAGTGGCAAAATGGTATAAGCAAACTGGCAGTGCAGTATATACTCCAGAAATCCATAGAGTGGTTGGTGATACAATTACAATGGATTACATTGAACACGATGAAGAGTTCTTTAAGCATTCTCCGTATAAAGCATTGGCAATGATACAAGAAGCACTTGATGAATTCGGTCATATACCTACTAAAAAGTTTTTAACATTTGATGACTATATCGCAAGGATTGTAGGTCATGTTCAGTTAGCTGATGTACCTGTGTTTAACGATATTGTTGAAAGGATGGCAAATATTAATTTAGAATACGGGTATTGTCACGGAGATTTTGGTATTAAGAACATGCTGTTTAATGAACATAACATGTACTTAATTGACCCTATCCCTAATGTATTTGGTTGTCGTGAACTTGACATAGCAAAGTTTATCGCAAGCTTGCTTATTAATCGTTATAACATTGAACTACAAGATCTTTCAATTAATACGCTGTTAGCTTACAATCCTCAAATAGAAAGAAACACATTAATAATTTTAACAGCAGCTGAGATTATTCGTGTATATAAGTATCACCCTGATAAAGATTTTATTATACAATGTGTTAATGATATTACGGAAGAATTATGTTTTTAGATAGAAAGAAATTACCTGAAGATTTTAAAGTAGGATTTACATGTTCTACTTTTGATTTGTTTCACGCAGGTCATATTGTAATGTTACAAGAAGCAAAGACATTGTGTGATTATTTAATTGTTGGATTATTGATTGACCCAACAGTGGATCGTCCTGAGTCAAAGAACAAGCCTATTCAAACTCCTTTTGAGAGATACATACAGGTATCATCTTGTAAGTATGTTGATGAGGTTATTCCTTTTACAACAGAACAAGAAATCGTTGATATGATCTTGACGATTAATCCTGACATAAGAATTGTTGGTGAAGAGTATAAAGACCAAGAACATACAGGTAAAGGCTTATGTCCTGTTCATTATAATAGACGAAGACACTCATTCAGTTCAACAGAGCTCAGACAACGTGTGGTCAATTCTAATAAATAAAAATACAGTCGGATAATTATATATTATGAAAAACATTGGATTCGCAAAGATTGGCAAGTCAGTCAAGTTTAAACGCAATAGGTTCTCACCTATCGGTGGAGACAACGAGCCATCTTCAGTTCTAATTGCACTCGCAAATAATAACCCAGACAAAACATTTTATATTATCGGTCGTTCTGACTTCAGCACTCTTTCTGAATCTGAAGCTTTGGATTTGTTTCCGTATGATAATGTAATTGATATTTGGAAAGGTATTAAGAATGATGAAACCGATAGCTTTTATCGTCATGTGATTAACTATTTTAATCAGAGAGGATTTAAGTTAGATTATACTGTTATGATGGTAGGTCAAGTTGGTACTGTTACGATCCCAGGTAAGATTACTCAAGTGAAACATTTAAAAGAAGGTATCACTGACGGTAAACCTGCTTCTGTGATTGATATGACAAAGAACTATACTTCTCCTATTGCGATTTGGTTAAATGAAGAAAAGCCTGACTACGTTGAGATTGTAAATGATCCACGATATGTAATGAATCAATCAAGAGATATCTTTCATTTACCAAATAAGTCGTTAGGTCAATATGATTATAAGTATAAAGCAAGTACAATAGAATCATATGAAAACCAAGAACGATCCGACAAATTTGTAGAATCTGTATATGCAGGAATGGAAACAAACTTTTGTGTTCGTTACGACTATACAGAAGAATTTAATACAACAAGAAACATTCCTTTTATGGTCATATTGAATGAAGGTAAACCTTCAAGATATGGATTGATGAAGGAATGGGTATTGAACGATTTTGAAGATGTTGAAGTTTATGGAAAATGGGAACACCCAGATACAGAAACTGATGCTAGGTTCAAAGGTTCTATTCATCTTGACGATGTAATTCGTAAATTGGATAATGTTAAATTTACGTTTATTATTCCAATTGAAAAAGGTTGGGTAACAGCAAAGTATATTGAAATGATACACGCAGGAGTTGTTCCTTTCTTACATCCAACATATGATGAACAGAAACATTTACCTATACCTGACTTCTTACGACCAAAAACTCCAACTGAGTTTAAAGAAAGAATGGATAGATTACTAAATAATGAAGAAGAGTACTTATCAGTAGTTAAAGGATTGCGTAAACTTATATGCAAGCCTGAGTTATATGATGGCACCTTCTTAAACAATAAAATTATGACAGCAATTGATGAAGATTATATCGCTACTGATATATCACAATACGAAAAGAAAACTGCTGCTACACTTGAGGACTTTTTTGGATGAAACAAGATATAACATGGGCACCACTTATTCCGCTTATTGGTGGACAAATGCTAGGAGCGGAAAAAGCTTTCGGTAAACCACCCGAAGCAATTTATTCTTATAGTGGATTTGAAGCTAACGATGGACATTATGTTAATTATCAACAAGTAACGAAAGGACGTGATATTCCTTACGTATTACTTGATTCTGAAAATCCAAATATTAAACAAGTGGATGTAGTATCAGGTACTCCACCTTGCGCTGCATTATCACAATTAAATACTGGATTAACTGAAGAATCAAAAGGTGCTAAATGTGCAAAGAACGAATTTATGTATCAGGTCTTTCAAGATGGTATTGATGTTTTAGGAGCAAAGGTTGTTATTGTTGAGAACGCTCCTGCACTATATACGAACAAAGGTCGTCCAGTCGCAAATAGACTGTATGAAATTTGTGCTGAGAGAGGTTATTCTTTATCTCTGTATAAAACCTCAACGAGATATCATGGAGTTCCTCAGGGACGAGATAGAACGTTTGCGATTGGTTGGAAGTCAAGTACTTCTCCTGTATTAAACTGGTATAACCGTGATCGTAAATCATTTTCTGAATATCTTCAAGAGATTCCTGATGATGCATTACAACACGATTTGATTATTAATAAGAATGTACCTGAAGAACCTTACTATACATTTATTAAAACAAAAACAAACCGTGATGTAAGAGAGATTATGTTAGAAGAAGATGTAAAGACAACTCTCAATTATGTTAACAAAAAAGGTTGGATGAAAGAAGCAAACGAATGGTTCCATAAGACAGGACATGAAAAAGGTATTAAGTATTCTGACCACGCAATTAAAAAGTATGCTGATGGATTAGGTGTATGGGATGGTTCAGTACATGTCTTTGGTGATTATATGAATGCAGTCATTGGTCGTAATATGGTTGATACGATTCACCCAACTGAAGATAGGTCATTAACTATTCGTGAAGCTCTACATATGATGGGATTCCCAGAAGACTTTGAACTATTAGGTGGATTGCCTAAAGTAAATCATATTGCTCAAAATGTTCCTGTACCTACATCAAGAGATTTACATTTTGAGATTGGTAAATTTTTAAGAGGGGAACTAACATTATCTGATACCACTTATTTAAGACAAAACAATCATAAACAATTAATGGAGTTTGACCCTAACGGAAAAGATACAACTCCATCTCTTGAAGAATTTATGTCATAAACTATTGACATTCAATAAAAAATAGAGTATAATATACACCATGAGAAATGATTTAATAATAGACTTTGAAACAATGGGTCAAGACGTACATAATTGTGCTGTCATTGATATGTCAGTAATGGTATTTCAATGGGACAAGTTTACGTCTGACGATCCATACAATTTAGGCGATGTATTCAAGGTGAAGAAATTCAAATTGAATGTATCGGAGCAAGTCAAGAATTACAATTGGGTAGTTGATAAAAGTACATTGGACTTTTGGTCGCAGCAGGATTCTGAAGTAAGAAAGAATATTGCTCCTAAGAGTTCTGATTTATCTGTTGCTGATTTTGTAAAACAATTCACAGATTTTTTAATTGATAGCCCAAAGATTGATTTTTGGTGGTCAAGGTCTAATTCATTTGACCCAGTTATTCTGGAAAGATTATTTAAATCTCAGAATAAAGTAAATCATTTACAATCACACCTACAACATTGGAAAGTTAGAGATACAAGAACTTTTATTGATGCAAAGTTTGATTTTGGTTTGAAGAAGAATGGATTCCCTCCTTGTGCTAATGAAGATAAATGGGATTCTGTATTTAAAGCACACGATTCAGCTTGGGATATATTGGCTGACGTAATGAGATTACAGTCAATCACTAGAGCTGAAAATGATATGGAGCAAATCACAGTATGAAATTAGAAGTAAAAACAGAAGAACTACAAAAACAACGACTCTTTATTGGAACACCTATGTATGGTGGATCTTGTGCAGGATTATATACAAAGTCAACAAATGATTTAAGTATGTTATGTTCATCGCATAAAATTCCAATGAAATACTATTTCTTATTTAACGAAAGTTTAGTACAAAGAGCTAGGAATTATATTGTTGATGAATTCCTTCGTTCTGACTGTACTCATTTATTGTTTATAGATTCAGATATTGGATTTGACCCAAGAGATGCATTAGCATTACTTGCATTACAAATATCAGACCCAGAGAAGTATGATATTGTATGCGGTCCATATCCAAAGAAAACAATTGCCTGGGAAAAGGTTTCTGTAGCAGCACAGCAAGGTGTTGGAAAGGAAAATCCTTTTGAACTTGAACAATATACATCAGATTTTGTCTTTAACCCTGTTGCGGATATAAGACAATTTAAACTCTCCGACCCTGTTGAAGTGGCAGAAGGTGGAACTGGGTTTATGTTAATTACAAGAGATGCTCTCGAAAGATATCGAGACACATATCCAGAGTTATCATATAAACCTGACCATGTTCGTACTGACCAGTTTGACGGTACTCGTGAGATTCATGCTTTCTTTGATTGTGTCATTGACCCAGAGTCAAAGAGGTACTTATCCGAGGATTACTTTTTCTGTAAGATGGCTCGTAAAGCAGGTCTTTCAGTTTGGATGTGTCCTTGGATGAAAATCAACCATGTTGGTTCTTATATCTTTAAGGGTGACATGGGTGCTCTAGGTCAACTAGGAGTTACTGCTACTGCAGATTCTAAATCTAATAAGAAAGCTTATAATCCTGTTGACAAGTCCAAGTAAATGGTATATAATATACCACAAATAATATCAATGGAGAAACTTATATTATGAAATTTTCTAACGAAACTTTGACGGTCTTAAAAAGCTTTACTCAAATCAACAAGTCAATCTTGATGAAAGAAGGTAATGTTCTTAAGACTATCACTCCGGAGAAGACATTAATTGCTATCGCAGACATTCCTGATGAAATTCCATCAGATGCATGTGTATACGATCTTTCAAGATTTTTATCAATTTTGTCTTTATATAATGACCCAGATGTAGAGTTTTTTGATAAATACTTTATTATCTCGGAAGGTAAGCGTAGAACGAAATATGTCTATGCAGATTTATCAATGATACATACACCACCTGAAAAGGATATTACTATTCCTTCAGCAGATGTTGTAGTTAATGTATCTAATGATGAATTAACTTCGGTGCTCAAAGCAGCAGGGGTATTACAATTTTCAGAGATTGCGTTTGTAGGCGAAGGCGGCAAATGCTATCTGAAAGCAATCGACAGTACGAACGAAGGCGCAGATGACTTTGGCGTTGAAATCGGGGATACTGCCGACGAGTTTAAAATTATTATTAAAACTGATAATTTAAAACTCATGTCTTTGGATTATGAGGTTACGCTTTGTTCAAAAGGTATCTCAGAATTTAAAGGAAAAGGTGTCACATATTATGTGGCTATAGATTCAAAGTCGACTTATAATAAAAGGTGAAATTATGAATGAACCAGTACGAGGTAACTTTGGCCAACAACAAGGCCAAGAACAAGAAGTGGTTATCAATCTTGGAGACCTATCAACTGTGTTGCAGATTATTGACGTAGTCTCTCAACGTGGTGGATTCCAAGGACAGGAACTTGCCGGAATAGGAATGCTAAGAAATAAAATCGAAGCATTTTTAAGACAGAAAGGACCTCAGCAAGACCCAAGTCTTGGTCAACAGGATGCCAATGTTGATACATCAGTAACTGAAGGTGCTCCTTTAGCTGATAAAGTTGTTGAGTAATCAATAACTCATTTCTCGAGAAGTGAGGGTGGAAACACCCTCGCGGTTTCTCAAATTTTTATATTATGTTTATGGTGAATTATGATTGATGCAAAATCAAACGAAGTCTTATGGGTTGAGAAATATCGTCCGCAAGTAGTTGCTGATACTATTCTACCTGATAAGACAAAAGAAACATTCCGTAAGTTCGTATCAGACGGAAGTATTCCAAATCTATTATTAACAGGCGGTCCTGGTGTAGGTAAGACTACTGTCGCAAAGGCAATGCTTGAAGAACTCGGTTGCGATTATATCGTAAAGAATGGTTCTCTTAATGTTAATATAGATACTCTCCGATACGACATCTCTACTTTCGCATCCGCTGTTTCTCTCACAGGAACAGGACGTAAGTATGTAATCTTTGACGAAGCAGATTATCTGAACGCAGCAAATGTTCAACCTGCTCTTCGTAACTTTATTGAAGAATATTCTTCTAACTGTGGATTTATCTTTACTTGTAATTTCAAGAATCGTATTATCAGTCCATTACGTTCAAGGCTATCAGAAGTAGATTTTACTATTGATACAAATGATCGTCCACAAATGGCAATGGAATTCTTCAAGAGAGTCAAAGCAATTCTTGACCAAGAAGAAGTTCAATACGATCCTAAAGTAGTTGCTAAAGTAATTGAAAAACACTTCCCTGATTTCCGTCGTGTATTAACTGAACTACAATCATATGCAGCTTCAGGTAAAATTGACGAAGGTATCTTTGTTAATCTGAAACAAGAATCTATTGATGACCTATTTCGTTTATTAAAAGGTAAACAATTTACCGATATGCGTAAATGGGTAGCAAAGAATTCCGACCAAGATATGAATGAAATGTTTCGTCGTATCTATGATATGTGTTCGGAAAAGGTCACTTTACAATCACAAGCTGGATTTATAGTTACATTAGCTGATTATATGTACAAGTCAGGTTTAGTTGCTGACCAAGAAATTAATATGGTTGCATTCTTAACTGAGGTTATGATTGAATGTGAGTATGTATAATGTTAAAGACAAGATGTTTTAACTGTAATACAACAACGACAAAAAAGAAAGCATATACTGTTGAAATGAATACTTCGGAAGGTAAGCATAAAGTTACTTTGTGTGAATCTTGCGGTAAAGAATTTGATATATTAGCAAAAGAGCTTCAGGAGGTACTTGATGAAAGACCTAACACCGTTTGATTTTATGAATGCTGCATCCTTTACAAAGGAAGATATTATTCGTAACTCAGATATACCTGAACATACTGAAAAGATGTACAATGCCTTTATCGTGAACCGTGGCTTCGTTAATTTTGAAGATACAATATTACATGCAAACGAAATGAATATGCGACATCATTTATTTGATGGAGCTCAGTTTGATTATTATCGTTCTGTTCTAAGAAAGCGTAAAAGATTTTCCAAATGGCCTAAAGCCGAAAAAGATACAAATCTTGACGCAATCCAACAAGTATATCAATGTAATCGTACCGTAGCAAAACAATATCTTAAAGTTCTATCAAAAGAACAACTTGAAATTGTCCATGATAAAATTAATGAAGGTGGTTAAAATATGATTTTTATAAATAAATCTTATATGGTTATATACCATGCCACTAGAAATAATTAATAAGGTGAATATAAATCATGGACACAGATATTTTCAAAGGAGTTGGCGTAGAAGTCGAACTCCCCACACAAGATAGCTTCCTCAAGATTAAAGAAACATTGACTCGTATCGGTATATCGAGTCGTAAAGAAAAGAAACTTTATCAATCTTGTCACATCCTTCATAAGAAAGGAAGATATGCTATCCTACATTTTAAAGAATTGTTTATTTTAGACGGTAAGCACAATACATTAACAGAAGAAGACATTTCACGTCGTAATACGATTGTGAACCTATTAGAAGAATGGGAACTTGTTAAGATTGTGGATCCTTCAAAATCAGCGGATCCAATTGCTTCTCTAAATCAAATAAAAATCATTTCATTTAAAGAAAAGAATGAATGGGATTTAACAGTTAAATATAATATTGGTAAAAAAGAATAGTTGACATTCTTAACAAACTAGTATATAATGTATAAATAATTTAGTAAGGTGCCGTAAGGGCTTTACAAAAGGTGATGGGTAATAACCATCAAATAATAATATCTAGCTTATTAAAGGAGATAAAAATGACTGGATTAAATATAAATCAACTACACCCTTTTGCTGTAGGATTCGATAGAGTCTTCGACAGATTGGTGGAGTTCCCTCAAGTACATCAATCACAAGGCTTCCCGCCTTACAATATCAGGAGAGACGAAGACAAGTTCTATATTGACCTTGCTTTGGCAGGACTTGATATTGATGATGTAGAAATCGAAGTAAAAGAAGATGTATTAACCATTCGTTCCACATGGGATGAAGCAGGTGATTACTTCAATGGCGGAGGTGATTATGTTCACCGTGGTATTTCTTTCAAGAAGTTCAAAAGAAGCTTTACTCTTGCGGACGATATTGAAGTAATCGATGCCAACTTCACAAACGGTCTTTTAACTGTCTCATTGGAAAGAATTATTCCTGAGGCAAAGAAAGCACGTAAAATTAAGATTAATACTGAGAAAGAACTTCTCAAAGGTTAATCTATTTTAATCCGGGAGGTCGCAATGGCCTCCCAACTGATAAGGAAACTATATAATGAAACAAGTACCTAACGTAACTTTCAAAGTAAGAAGCAGAAATGTAGACACTGGTGATTTTGAATGGCAATATCCAACAACCAATGACTATTTTGGTGGTAAGAGAGTTGTAATGTTCTCACTACCTGGAGCATTCACACCAACCTGTTCAACAAATCAAGTACCAGGCTTTGATGTATTATATGACCAAATCGTGGAAGCAGGCATAGATGAAGTATACTGTGTATCCTGTAATGATGCTTTTGTTATGAATGCATGGGCTGAAGATCTTAGAGTCAAGAATGTTAAATTCATTCCTGATGGATCTTGTGAATTTACAGCAGGTATGGAAATGTTAGTCGCAAAGGATAATCTTGGTTTCGGTAAAAGATCTTGGAGATATGCTGCTGTCGTAGAAGACGGTGTTGTTGAAAAGATGTTTATTGAACCTGGATTTGAAGATGATTGTCCAACAGATCCTTATGGTGAATCTGCACCTGAAAATGTTCTTGCTTATCTAAAACAATAAAAACAATCCTCGTTGGACAACACTGATAAAGTTGCACCCAGCTCGGCCGTTTTTAGGGGATCCTTCGGGGTCCCTTTTTTTATTTAACCACCGTTTGGATTTAATAGTGCGTCAATACCTGCGGCACTAAAGTTATATTTTGAATTTGTAGATTTATCTGAGCTATCAATATTTGTCTGTGAATCGCCTGCTTTGATAATTGTGATTGCTTGGTCTGGAGTTATTGCCCCTGAACTAATTGCTTCCAATGCTTGGTTCATTACTTCTTCACTAGCTTTAAAATCAATTTTACCATCACCGTCAACATCAGATCCTTCGTAATCTTCAAACATTTTTCTGAAGTCTTCTAATCTATCTTCTCGTCTATCGCTTGAGTCTTCCCATATATCTTTAAAGCCTTCCCAGAAACCTTTTGGTGCAAGATAAATGAAATTATCTTCATCAGCACCTTCAGCAACTCTCTTATCACGCCTTGCTTCTAATTCTGACATTACTCTTAATTGTTCTGCTAGGTTTGCATCTCGTTGTGCTTGCAGTTCGGCAATTCTTGTAGCATCTGTTATATCAATGTATTGACCACCACCCATTCCGTCAGGAACAAATTGTTCATATACTCCACTCTCGGCTGACTTTTTTGCTCTCGCTAATATATTCTTTTGTTTGTTTAGTTGTTCTGCTAAGACTGTGTCTGTTTCTAATCTTACTTCTTGGATTTGTTGGTCAAGTTGACTTTGCCCATCAATCATCGGTTCACCAGTTTCAGGATTTAAACCAGCTTGTATTCTTAAACTTTTCAGTGCTTCATCTGATAGAGTAAAGGATGCATCTTCCGCGTGTTTCTTTAACATTTCTAACGCTGCTAAACGATCCGCTTCTATTTCATCCATTTTTAATCGTTCTTCAATTTCAGCAACATCTACTTTTTCTTCAGTTGTTCTTTGCATTGCTTCAAAGACTAATTTACCTGCACCAACAGCGGCACCAATTGCGAGTCCGACTAATGCTCCTTTTGGTCCGAAGTATGAACCAAGTGTTGCACCTGCTGCAGCATAACCAGCAACTGTTATTGCTGAACTCTTCGGTGTTTGGAAATTAGCACGTTCTGCTTTTAATATTTCATCTTCAGTTAAATTTTCATAAGCTGCGCTCTCGGCAAGTTTTTCTGTGATTCCGGCAATTGCTAACCCAGCCAATCCAATCATACCAACCTTTAATGCTTTTTGAGCGCTAAAGAATCCTGGAGCTGATGTAATTTGACCCGGTGACATTTTTGCCAATGCAGTTGTTAGGGCGTTTGTTCTTAATGCCTGTCCAACAATGTTAACTGCTAAAGGTGCACCAAAGTCAACTAATAACCAACTTCCAAGTACAGCGGCAAAAGCAGACCATTTATTACTAAATAATAAATCAGAAAACGATTTGATTGATTGTCCAAGACCTTCCCAGTCAATGTCTTCAATAAATTTAGACATTGCTCCACCAGTAAATGCGTCAACAACT
>Ga0208428_1000026_pt1 | contig 69722 bp, 71 predicted proteins | sample DEB08_DNA_11_FD_184535 | JGI IMG/M metagenome (GOLD analysis project Ga0208428, IMG submission 184535) | Aqueous microbial communities from the Delaware River and Bay under freshwater to marine salinity gradient to study organic matter... | ecosystem: Environmental > Aquatic > Marine > Coastal ... | reverse complement strand
TGCTCCGTCAGGCTTTCGCCCATTGCGGAAAATTCCCCACTGCTGCCTCCCGTAGGAGTCTGGACCGTGTCTCAGTTCCAGTGTGTCTGATCGTCCTCTCAAACCAGATACTGATCGTCGCCTTGGTAAGCCATTACCTTACCAACTAGCTAATCAGCCGCGAGCTTTTCTTTAGGCAGATAAATCTTTTTCACTCTCAAGCATATGGGGTATTAGCAATCGTTTCCAATTGTTATCCCCCTCCTAAAGGCAAATTCTCACGTGTTACTCACCCGTCCGCCACTTGAGTATAAATACTCTCGTACGACTTGCATGTGTTAGGCATACCGCCAGCGTTCATCCTGAGCCAGGATCAAACTCTCTTAAAATTTCCTTAAACTTAAATACTTTTTGAACTTTTATGTAAAGTTTTAATCAACTTGTATTAAGATTAAAGATGTCAAACAATGTGTTTTTATAATTTTTTAGTGTTTATTAAAAAATATATGAGTTACTTTTTGTATTTTTATAATTCATATTAAATAAAAATCTAAATTATTATTCAAATTTAAAAATGAAGTATATCTTTTATAATTAATATCTGATTTAGAAGTGTCCTACTAAGCTATGATATTCTGATTGTAATATTTTATCAGGAAGAAAATCAATTCCTAAGTTTCCATAGTTTTTTAAAAAATATTGCAGTATCTCAGGTTTTCTATGATACCAATAATCACGTATAGAATCAGGAATTGGATATTTATACCATAATGATGGGAGATAACGAAATACTATTACATCTTCTCCAATTTTACTAATTAAATCTGCTAATGCAGGGTTATCTAATTGATCTAAATTCATGATATTAAACTTCTCCCCCTCACTTGGAAGATATGGCATTGTAAAAACTAATCTATTTAATAAATCAAGTAAAACTCCAAGTGCAGTAATTGCAATAGTTGGTCCAATATCAATCCCCATAATAATCGGGAAAATACCTGTTAAAGATGTTAAGTACCATTCGGTTAATATTCTTAAAGTATTAAATGGTTGTTGGTATGGATTAAACATTAACCACCACCAGAGTGCTGCTCTTATTTCACATAAAATTCTAAATTTATTTAAAAGTCCAAATGTCCATTCCTGAATTGTGCGTAAAATTGTAGTATCTACACTTTGATTAGCAAAAATTTGAATTATCTCTGATAACCAATTAGGTAAAAATATTGCATTTTTTTGTATAATGAAAAAATTATAATATCCTTCAATATTATCTTTATAAAAAGTTAACAAAGGTGGATTGAAACTCAACCCTTTTGGGAAAAAGATTTCAGGATAATTTTTTATTGAGTCTGTACCAACAGTCGCGATAAGATAATTAGAAGAAAATAGAGTATCAAATTGTAAAGTAGTTATCATATATTATCTCCTTTCAAAAAATTGATTTAATTATGCAAATAATAGATTAAAAAATAATATACTGGAATACGTATAAAAAAATCTCTAAAATTCGGGATAATAGGATTTGAACCTATGACACCCTGCTCCCAAAGCAGGTACTCTACCAAACTGAGCTATATCCCGATAAACTTAAAATTATTCTATTTTTTCTATAAAAAATAAACTGTATATAAACTATATCATAAGAAAGTTTAATTTAGCAACCTTTTTTTTCTATTCTGAACGTTTTAGTTTTTAGTCTTTAATTAGACTGTTATTTTACTTTTCTATTAGATCAATTCAACTTGATATTAAACTATAGAACTCTCAGGATTTGTTCACAAGAAATTTTTAAAAATATACTTTCTCTAGAATTAGGAATTATTTATAAAATATCTGATAAATATAACTTAAATTAAAATCTAAAATCAGTTAAATAAGTTACATACGCAATCTAAAACATCCTTATTTTTAGATTGCGTAAGCTGCACAATCAAATACTAACTGTTTTTTTGTAGAAGAACGATTTACTTTTTAATGTTTTCAATATAATCTAAAACATCTTGAACGGTAAAAATATTTCCAGCTGCTTCATCATCAATATCAACTTCAAAAGCTTCTTCAATAGCCATAACTAATTCAACAACGTCTAGAGAATCGGCACCTAATTCTTTTGAAAAATCTGCTTCTGGTCTAACTTTACTTGGTTCTATACCTAATTGAAGACCAACGATGCTTTGTAATTTTGTTAGTGTATCTTCAGACATAGTAATATTCTCCTTTATAGATTTTTATCTACTATATACCTTATAACTACGTAGTATAATTTTGTGTATAGTTATTTTATATTATATATCATAATTTTCAGTATTACAAAAAGACAATTAGGAAATTAATGATCGAAATAATTTTGTTAATTGATAAATACTACTTTGATTTAATTTGAAAATTGTGATATTTCGTTTTTCTGCTAGTCTTTTTAATTTAAAATTATGTTTCAGGTATTTTTTTAGACCAATAATAATTGTTGCCTTTTTAACCTCTTTTGTTAATAAAAGTTTAAACCCTAGTCTATAGCCAGCCTCTTTAACTAAACTATTGGAAAAGGAATAAGGGTAAATGACTAATTCTTTAACTCCTAAATCTTTTGATCTTATTTGAGTTTGCTGATTTAAAATTGTCCAATTATTGGAACTAACTCGAATCATATTTTTGATATCATTAGAATTTTTTAAAGATGAAAGTAAATCTTTTTTAATTTTTTTATATTTTATATTTATTTTTTGATTTATAGCTGACTCTCGAACTTGTAAGATTAAAGAATTTCTGTGTAAAATCGAATCAATTGAGTTCTTTACGTTTTCATGAATTGTCCAAGAATCTTGTTCATTAATTTCAATTGCTACTTGAAAAGCAGGATATGCTTTTCGTTCCAAAATACTTTTTTGAGTCCCTCTTTTTTTAGCTTCATCATCACTTAATGTAACATATTGAATACCGCCAATTAAATCTGAGAGAGAAGGGTTTTTAATTAAATTTTTCAAGGAGTTCCCATGAGTTGTACCAACAAGCTGAACACCTTTTTCTGCGATAGTCTGAGCAGCAAGTGCTTCTAATTCTGTCCCAATTTCGTCGATAATAATTACTTCTGGCATATGGTTTTCAACAGCTTCAATCATTATTTGATGTTGAAACTCTGTTTTTGAAACTTGCATACGCCTAGCTCGACCAATACATGAATGAGGAATGTCACTATCTCCAGCAATTTCATTAGACGTATCAACAATTATTACCCGTTTTTCCATTTCATCTGAAAGTACGCGAGCAATTTCACGAATAATAGTGGTTTTACCCACACCTGGTTTTCCTAAGATTAAAATAGACTGGTCGGATTCAAGTAAATCACGTACTATACTACTAGTGCCAAAAATCGCCCTTCCAATTCGACAAGTTAATCCAGTTATTAAATATTGACGATTTCGAATACAACTTATTCGATGAAGAGTTCGATCAATTCCTGCTCGATTGTCGTCACTGAATTTATTAATACGTTTAGTTATGTAATCAATATCTTGCCATGAGATTATTTTTTGTGACAAATATTCTGGGCCAGTTGTAAAACGAGCTTCCGGACGACGTCCTAAATCGATTATAATTTCAATAAGTTTATCTATTTTCGAATGATTTTTTAGTTTTTCTTGAATAAAAAACGGTAAGTTTTCAAGTAGTTTATCTAAATCCTGATCAATGTTCATAAATAAAGTAATACTAACTTTCTAATTTATATTATAGTTTGAATGTTTAACATAAGCTTAAAAAGTTAGATTAAAAATAAATTTGTTCAATTTTAAATTAAATTTTTGAAAGTGCTACTAATTTAGTAAATGTTTGACTATCTAAAATAGCAATTTGTGACAACATTTTTCTGTTCAGATCAATATTTGATTTTTTAAAATTATGAACCAATTTGCTGTAAGATAAACCATTTAACTTAGAAGCTGCATTAATACGTGTAATCCACAGTTTTCTAAAAGTACGTTTCTTTTGTTTTCTTCCAACATAAGAGTATTTTAATGCTTTCATTACCTGTTGATTTGCTACTCGAAAAAGCCGAGAATGAGCACCACGGTAACCTTTTGCAAGTTGTAATATCTTTTTTCTACGTTTTCTAGCTACGTTTCCTCGTTTAACTCTAACCATCTATTTTAATACGGTAACATTAATTTTATAGGTTGACTATCACTAGTACTGACACAAAGTCTTTGCGATAATTTACGTTTCTGTTTATTGGATTTATGCATTAAAAGATGACCTTTATAAGCATGACGACGTAAAAATTTTCCAGTACCCGTTTTTTTGTAACGTTTTTGAGCTGATTTTCGGTTTTTTAATTTAAGCATAAAATTTCAAAATTTTTCAGAAGGGTAAAATTCTTTAAAATAAATTCTTGATTTCAGTGGATGTGAATATAAAATTCTATCACCATGTTTCCAATCAACAGGACATGCATAACCTGGATTTTGTTTAACATATTGAATAGATTTTAAAACTCGAAGTATTTCATTGATACTTCTTCCACATAATAAATTATTAACAGTATAATATTGAATCACGCCTTCTTTGTCAATAATAAATAATCCAGGAAAAGCCATTCCATCATCTGTAAGCAGATTATAATCATTCGTAATAGTTTTTGTTAAGTCAGAAACTAATGGATATTTTAAATTTTGTAATCCGCCTTCTTCACGACTAGATAAAAGACAACGTAAGTGGGAAAATGGGGTATCATTTGAAATGGCTAAAATTTGAGCAGAGAGTTTTTTAAATTCTTTAACACGATTATTTAGTTCGATTAATTCAGTCTGAGAAACTGGTGTAAAATTAGCTGGATAAAAAACAAGGACTACATATTTTTTACCGCGATAATCTGAAAGACGAATTTTGCCTAATTTTTTTTTGTAGACACCAACTGTTAAAAAATTAGGGGCTGACTTTCCAATTTGAGGTCCACTTCTCATATATCACATTGTCAAATGTTGATTAGCATATAAAATCAATTCGATAAAAAAAGGACATTAGGAAAAATGACACGAAATTCATCGAATTGTTTTTTTCAAAATTTTAATAAAATTTTGAATTATTTTGATTTTGGTGCTTCTACTTCAACTAATTCATTAAGCGCAAAATTATTTGTATTTGTTCCGCTATAATTTACATTTTCAAATCGAACAACTGCAGGATAACGAATCCCACTTTGATCAATAGTAGCAATTGTTCCAGTTTGATTATACCAATAAGATTCCTTTCTAAGAATTCGAACTGTTGAACCTCGATTAATCATAGAGATTTTCTTTTATTTTTTAATTAAATATCTAAGTTATTAAATAACTTAAATTGATTACAATATTATCTTAATTGAAATATTAGTTAACAATAATAAAATTTTAAACAATAAATAATATTTTTCAAAAAAATCAATTATTAAAAATATTTAATGACAGGTTTCTAACATTATTGTATTGCAAACTTTGTTCTGTTATAATATTCAAAAAAATATAAATATAAATATTATTTAAACAGATAGTTTATGGGACGTAATATTATTAGAAACATACTTTTAGGTATACTCATTTTAAGCATAACAACAATTGGAATAAAAAAACTTAATTTTGAAGATAATCCAAATGTAACACCAACAAAGAACACTTCAGAAAGAAATCAAAATTTAATAAGTTCTCGAATGACATACGGTCGTTTTCTTGAATACTTAGAAATGGGGTGGGTAAAGCAAGTTGACCTATATGATAATAGTAGAAATGCTATTATTCAAGCCTCAAGTCCGGAATTAGGAAACCGCCCGCAAACCATCCGTGTTGAAATACCTGTAGGTGCTTCTCAACTAATTAGTAAATTAAAAGAATATAATATTGATTTTGACGCACATCCTGTAGAAAACAAAAATCTTTTATTAACAGTTGCTAGTAATTTAATTTTACCTATTCTTTTTATTAGTGGTTTATTTTACTTTTTCCAGAATTCCGAAAATTTTCCTGGAGGGTCAAATTCTTCGCCAATGAGTTTAGGTAAATCAACTGCGCGTTTTGAAAGACGACCAGATACAGGAGTGAAATTTGGAGATATTGCAGGTATTGATGAAGCAAAAGCAGAATTTGAGGAAATCGTATCGTTTTTAAAACAACCTGATAAATATACTGTAGTTGGTGCGAAGATACCAAAAGGTATTTTATTAGTGGGACCTCCGGGCACAGGAAAGACCCTTCTGGCAAAAGCAATTGCGAATGAAGCTGATGTTCCATTTTTCAGCGTAGCTGGATCAGAATTTGTGGAAATGTTTATAGGTATTGGAGCAGCGAGAGTTCGGGATTTATTTAAAAAAGCCTCAGAAAATGCACCTTGTATTGTTTTTATTGATGAAATTGATGCGGTAGGCCGTGAACGTGGAGCCGGTGTTGGGGGTGGAAACGATGAACGTGAGCAAACTTTAAATCAATTATTAACTGAAATGGATGGATTTAAAGAAAATAAAGGTGTAATCGTAATTGGTGCGACTAATAGAGCAGATATTTTAGATTCAGCGTTATTAAGACCTGGTAGATTTGATCGTCAAGTAACTGTAAATTTACCTGATCGTCTAGGACGAATTGGTATCTTAAAAGTTCATGCGCGGAATAAGCCTTTATCAGAAGATGTTTCTTTAGTTCAATTAGCAAATAGAACACCCGGATTCTCTGGCGCAGATTTAGCAAATTTATTAAATGAAGCAGCAATATTAGCAACACGTTATAAAAAATCTTCTATTACGAAAAATGAGGTTAATGAAGCAGCAGATCGTATTATTGGTGGAATTGAAGGTACACCAATGGAAGATACAAAGAATAAACGATTAATTGCTTATCATGAAGTTGGTCACGCGATTACTGGTTCAGTTTTAAAATCACACGATGAGGTCGAAAAAATAACAATAACACCCCGAGGTACAGCAAAAGGCTTAACTTGGTTTACCCCTGAGGAAGATCAAAGTTTACTTTCACGCTCTGAGTTATTAGCACGAATCATTACAACACTAGGTGGACGTGCAGCGGAACAAGTTGTTTTTGGTGATCCAGATGTTACAACAGGTGCTAGTAGTGATTTGCAACAGGTTACAAATTTGGCACGTCAGATGGTAACAAGGTTTGGTATGTCTAACATTGGTCCAATTGCATTAGAAGACGAAAATAGTGGACAGGTCTTTTTAGGAGGTAATATGATTCAAGGCGATGAATATGCTGATAATATCGCAGATCGAATTGATGAACAAGTTTGTAATATTATCAATTATTGTGAGCAAAAATCTATTGAAATTATTGCTGATAATAGAGTAATTATTGATTTAGTTGTTGAACGATTGTTAGATGTAGAGACAATGGAGGGAACTGAATTCCGTCAACTTTTAAGTAGTTATACTGTATTACCTGATAAAAATACTCCATACCAATCAAGATTTATCGAAAATTCTTTATAGAAAGAAAAATACTAGAAATCTTGATATTTTAAAATTATGCTATTACAATATAGAAAATTTAAATTAATTAACTTACTCTAAATAAGGTGGTGTTAGTTTATGGCAAAGAAAAGTATGGTTGAACGTGAGAAAAAACGCATACGATTAGTAAAAAAATATCAACAGAAACGACTGTTATTATTAAAAAAATATAATAATACAAGAGACTATAATCTAAAATTAGAAATTCATTCTGAAATTCAAAAATTGCCAAGAAATAGCGCAAAAATTCGAATTCGAAATCGTTGTTGGAAGACAGGACGTCCACGCGGTTATTATCGAGATTTTGGAGTTTCTCGCCATGTCTTAAGAGAAATGGCTTTACAATGTCTATTACCCGGGGTTCGAAAATCAAGCTGGTAAAAACTTTAACCAATAATTTTTTATTGGTTAAAATTTTTACTAACTTAATTAAATATCAAATTGATTACCACGACGGTATTGAAAATAAGCTGCAACGAATAAACCAATTGCAGTCACTGTAATTAGACCTAAAACAATTCCTGATAATAAAGGTTCTACCATTTGTTATATTAAAAAAATAAAAACTTAAATATTTGTGTTATTAAAAATACTTATCTAAATCCAATCGCTGCTTGCCAAACAAAAGCTAATAATAAAAAGAAAACTGGAATAATCGGCAATACATCAACAATTGGACTAAATACAACATAAGCTTCAGGTAAGCGAGATAAAAGTAAACTTTCCATAATTAATACCTTTATTTTTATACTAAAATTAATAATATTAAATAGTCTTATTTAATATTATTAATTTTAGTATAAAAATGATTAAAATTTGGTTTAGATAGTGATTTTTTTACTATTATAAGTTCTTTTCATATACAATTAATATTATTTACTTAATAAAGTAAAAATTTTTAAATAGATAATAAAATAATTATGACAGCAGCATATTTACCCGCAATATTAACTCCACTTGTTGGAATTATTTTCCCAGCTTTTAGTATGGCTTTGTTCTTTATTTATATATCAGGAGATGATATTGCATAAAAGATATATTAAAAAAGTAAATATAAAATAGTTTAAAAATAAAAAAAACAAATTATTAAAATTTGTTTTTTTTATTTTTAAATTTGTAACCAATTTGTAATAAATCCGTTTAAATTTATTAGTAACGACTACCTTCAGGATTTGCTTGAACACTGTAACTTTTGATTGTATAAGTGATAAAACGACCTGCGCCTTCTGTACGATCTAAATAGAAACCTGGTTCATTAGCTGGACGGCTTACAATGAAGCACATAACACAACTTTCAGTACCATAACTTGCATCAAACGCATTAACACGAATGTAACCATTAGCACAAGCTTTACGAGCTTCATTAATTTCAAACATTACAGCTGCTGGATCTTTAATATCAAATAAAGGTAATCCCCATAATTCCCAGTAACTATTTCTAGGATGCGGATCATCTGACCACTCAACATTCATTGCCCAGCCTTTGCTGATTGCATAGTTAATTTGCTTTAAAATTTGCTCATCTGTTAAATCAGGTAAAAAAGAGAAACAACCTTGTGTAAGTCTCACTACTCAAATACTCCTTATATTAGTTTTTGTTAAAAGTAACTTAATTATCGGCTTGCTGTTGGTGTTTCAGCGAAATCAGCAGTATCTGTAGATGTATAGTTGAAACTAATATCTTTCCATAGATCTAAAGCTGTTTGTAATGGACCACATGTTTTAGCTGCATCGCGTAAAATTCTTGGACCAACTTCGTTGTTAAAGTAATCAACACCTTCGTTACGAGCTAATACCATAGATTCTAAAGCTACACGATTTGCTGTAGCACCAGCTTGAATACCATCAGGGTGACCAATTGTACCACCACCGAATTGTAAAATAACATCATCACCTAAATAGTGAACTAATTGATGCATTTGACCACAGTGAATACCACCTGAAGCTACTGGCATACATCTACGTAAACTAGCCCAGTCCATTTCGAAGAATAAACCATAAGGTAAATTAACTTCTAACTCAGTAGCTAATAAAGTTTGGTAGAAACCTTTAATCATTAACGGATCACCTTCTAATTTACCTACTACAGTACCCGCGTGGATATGATCCACACCAGACATACGCATCCATTTACAGATTACACGGAAGTTAATACCATGATTTTTTTGACGAGCGTATGTTGAGTTACCAGCACGATGTAAATGTAAAAGCATGTCGTTGTTACGAGCCCAATAAGCAATTGATTGGATTGCAGTATAACCCATAACTAAATCGATCATTACAATTACAGAACCAACTGTTTTAGCATATTCAGCACGTGCGTAAATATCTTCCATTGTAGCTGCAGTAATGTTTAAGTATGAACCTTTAGTTTCACCTGTTGAAGCAGATGCACGGTTGATACCTTCCATACAGTATAGGAAACGTTCTCTCCAACGCATAAAAGGCTGAGAATTAATGTTTTCATCATCTTTTAAAAAGTCTAAACCACCTTTTAAACCTTCATAAACCACACGACCGTAGTTTTTACCAGAAAGACCTAATTTAGGTTTTACAGTTGCACCTAATAACGGTGTACCATATTTATTTAGACGTTCACGTTCAACAACAACACCCGTTGCAGGACCTTGGAATGTTTTTAAATATGAGTGTGGAATACGCATATCTTCTAAACGTAAAGCAGCAACTGCTTTAAAACCAAATACGTTACCAATAATTGATGCTGTTAAGTTCGATAAAGAACCTTCTTCGAATAAATCAATTTCATATGCAATAAATGCAAAATATTGATCTGTACTATTCGGAACTGGATCTACACGGTAAGCTTTAGCACGGTAACGTTCACAAGCTGTTAATAAATCAGTCCATACAACAGTCCATGTTGCAGTAGAAGATTCACCTGCTACTGCAGCTGCAGCTTCTACAGGATCTACACCAGGTTGTGGTGTAATACGGAATAATGCAAGAACATCAGTAGTCTTTACAGCATAAGATGCATCCCAGTAACCCATTTTAGCATATGGAATTACACCAGATTCGTAACGGTCACTTTTAATTCGAGTCCGTTCTGATACAGATTGAGACATTTATTTCTCCTTAAAATAAAAAAGGCAATTTTAACTAATTAATTATAAAGAAATTAGTTCTATCGGTTGAATTTCCATCATAATAACAACCTTAACTATAAATATACAATTGATTTGCACCTCATTTAAAAAAAAATTAATTAAAATTACATTCTAATTAAGAATAAATTTATTATAGAATAAATTACTGAACGTTACTGAATACTGTATGAATTGCAAATTATATTAATATCTATACTATATATATATTTATAAATAATAGATATAATACAGATATTGCTATATGACAGATCAATCAGATAAAGTTTTAAATCGAGATCTCATAAATTTAGCTAATCAACCATATAAATATGGGTTTAGAACTAATATTGAGGGTGATACAATAGAAAAAGGTTTAACTGAAGAAGTTGTTAGAATTATTTCAAAAAAAAAAAATGAACCAGAATTTTTATTAAATTTTCGTTTAAAAGCTTATGAAAAATGGAAAAAAATGAAATGTCCCGAATGGGCGCAATTAAATTTCCCTGAAATTGATTTTCAAGATGTTATTTATTATTCAGCTCCAAAACAAGTTGAGAAACTAAATGATATTAATGAAGTTGACCCAGAATTATTAAATGTTTTTGAAAAACTGGGTATTCCTTTAACAGAACAAAAAAGATTGACTAATGTAGCAGTTGATGCAGTTTTTGATAGTGTATCAGTAGCAACAACATTTCAGAAAGAATTGCAACAATATGGAGTACTTTTCTGTCCAATATCCGAAGCTATTCAAAAATATCCTGAATTGGTTAAAAAATATTTAGGAACAGTTGTTTCAATTGGAGATAACTATTTCTCAGCTTTAAATTCAGCTGTATTCACTGATGGTTCATTTTGCTACATCCCAAAAAATACTAAATGTCCACTAGAATTATCCACATATTTTAGAATAAATGAACAAAAATCGGGACAATTTGAACGTACATTGATTATTGCTGAAGAAAATAGTCAAGTCAGTTATTTAGAAGGTTGTACTGCACCAAGATATGATGAAAATCAACTTCATGCTGCCATTGTTGAAATAATTGCATTAAAAAATGCAAATATCAAATATTCAACAGTTCAAAACTGGTATTCAGGGGATAAAAAAGGAAAAGGAGGAGTATATAATTTTGTAACAAAAAGAGGATTATGTGCCGGTGATAATTCAAAAATTTCATGGACACAAGTCGAAACAGGATCTGGAATTACTTGGAAATATCCAAGTTGTTTACTAATAGGAAATAATTCTCAAGGAGAATTTTATTCGGTGTCACTGACTAACAATTATCAACAAACAGATACTGGAAGTAAAATGATTCATATTGGAAAAAATACTCGAAGTAGAATAGTATCAAAAGGAATTTCAACAGGTAATTCTAAAAATACATATCGTGGATTTGTTAGTGTAAATAATAAAGCTTTAGGAGCAAGAAATTACTCACAATGTGATTCGTTACTTATCGGAAATTCTTCGAATGCAAATACATTTCCTTACATTTTTGTTCAAAATTCAACAGCAAAAGTTGAGCATGAAGCATCTGCTTCAACAATCGACGAAGAACAAATTTTTTATTTATTACAACGTTGTTTCTCATTAGAGAAAGCAGTTGCAATGATTATTAGTGGTTTTTGCAGTGAAGTTTATGAAAAATTACCTGCAGAATTTTCTATGGAAGCAGACTTTTTATTAAGTTTAAAATTAGAAGGAAGTATAGGTTAATGAAATTAGACAAACCTGTTTTAGAAATAAAAGATTTACGAGCATCTGTCAATAAAACTCAAATCCTAAAAGATTTAAATCTAAAGATATACAAAGGAGAAGTTCATGCTATTATGGGACCTAATGGTTCAGGAAAAAGTACTTTTTCAAAAATTATAGCCGGTCATCCGGCTTATAAAATTTTAAATGGCGATATTTTATTTAAAGGAGACAGTATTCTAAATTTAGAACCTGAAGAACGAGCTTATTTAGGTATTTTCTTAGCATTTCAATACCCAATTGAGATTCCAGGAGTAACGAACTTGAATTTTCTAGAACAAGCATATTCTTCTAAATTAAAATCCACAAACAGTGAGGAGATGGATTCTTTTAAAACTTTAGAATATATCAGTAGAAAAGCGAAAAGTATTGATATGTCAGAAACTTTCTTATATCGAAATCTAAATGAAGGGTTTTCAGGCGGTGAGAAAAAGCGAAATGAGATTTTACAAATGGTTGTATTAGATCCAGAAATTGCAATTTTAGATGAAACAGATTCTGGGCTCGACATTGACGCATTACAAACAATTTCAAAAGGAATTAATACCTTTATGAATGAACAAAAAGCAATTATTTTAATAACACACTACCAACGATTGTTAGATTACATAAAACCTACATTTGTTCATGTCATGCGTAATGGAAAAATTATAAAAACCGGCGATTTTAGTTTAGCACAAGAATTAGAATTAAAAGGATACGAATGGATAAAAGAAAATTAATACGATCTTTTTATGTAGTTTTTTGATAAAAATAAACCTATAAAGTATTAAAATGATTTAAAGTAATAATGTTCCTCTATATTTTTTAATATTGGGTAATTTACTAAATTAGTTAAATTATATGTACCCAGATAATTTTTATTCAAGTACGTTTACATTTTTAGCAGAGGCAGAAGTCGGAAAACACTTTTACTGGGATGTTGCTGGTTTTTTAGTTCACGGACAGGTTTTAGTAGTAATTTGGCTTGTAATAAGCTTATTAGTACTATTTTCGATATTAGGAACTAGTAATACTGAAAGAATTCCACATAGTTGGCAAAACTTTATGGAAGCAGCTCTTGATTACATAACAGGAATTGCAAAAGATCAATTAGGTGAAAGTTTTTATAGAGAATGGGTTCCATTTATTGGTACATTATTCTTATTTATTTTTGGTTGTAACTGGGCTGGAGCACTTATTCCTTGGAAATTAATTAAATTACCTGAAGGAGAATTAGCGGCACCAACAAATGATATTAATACAACAGTAGCATTAGCTCTATTAACATCGCTTGCTTATTTTTACGGAGGTTTAAGTAAAAAAGGATTAGGGTACTTCAAACGTTATGTTCAACCAATACCACTTCTTCTACCAATTAATATTTTAGAAGATTTTACAAAACCATTATCATTAAGTTTCCGATTATTTGGAAATGTTCTTGCTGATGAATTAACAATTACTGTTTTAACATCTTTAGTTCCTTTGGTAATACCATTACCAATTATGATGTTAGGTATTTTTGCAGGTTCAGTACAAGCTTTAATTTTCTCAACATTAGCTGCTGCGTATATTGCAGAAGCAATTGAGTAAATTAATATTAAATTTAATTTTTCTAATATTTTATTTATTTTTATTATTTAAGGTTTATTATGGATTCTATTATTTCTGCTGCTTCTGTTATAGCTGCTGGTTTAGCTATTGGTTTAGCTGCTATTGGTCCTGGTATTGGTCAAGGTAATGCAGCTGGTCAAGCTGTTGAAGGTATTGCACGTCAACCGGAAGCAGAAAACAAAATCCGTGGGACATTATTATTAAGTTTAGCATTCATGGAAGCTTTAACAATCTATGGTTTAGTAGTAGCATTAGCTTTATTATTCGCTAATCCGTTTAATGGTTAATAAAATGTTAAATTCTAAAATTGATAGGTATAGACAAGTTTATACCTATCTTTAAAATTTTAACTCTATAATAAAACATATATAAAAATTTTTTATATGGTTAATATGTCGCTATTAATTTGCAGTTCAGAGACAAATGGTCCTGGAGGATTATTTGATATTGATGCAACTTTACCTTTAGTCGCTATTCAATTCGTACTTTTAATGATTGTTCTTAATATATTATTATATAATCCATTACTAACTGTTATCGCAGAACGTAATGAGTATATTTTGAATAATCTAAATAAAGCTTCAGAAACTTTGTCAAAATCAAATGAATTAACAACTCAATATGAAGAAGAATTAAGTAACATCCGTAAAGAAGCACAATTAGAAATTACAAATTCACAAAAAATTCATAAAGAAATTTTGGAAAACGAACTAAATATTTCTCAAAAAAGCATTGATAATTTATTAGATACTATTACAAAAGATCTGTCTGATAAAAAAAATACAGCAGTGAATAGTTTAGTAACTATCGTTCAGTCCTTGTGTCTTGAAATTGAAACAAGATTATCAATTTAAATTTTTTGTTATATGTAGTTTTTCCTTTTATAAGTGAACAGTTTACATAAGAACATTAAAACATGGAAAATTTAGATCAAATTTTTACATTAATTGCTGAAAACGAAAATATTACTTTAAATCTAGATATTTTAGAAACTGGTTTAATTAATATAATTGCTTTAATTGTTATTTTAATTTATGTTGGACGTGATTTTTTAGGTTCTGCTTTAGAAACACGTAGAAACGAAATAATAACAAGTGTTCAAGATGCAGAAGAAAGGTTAGATGAAGCAAATAAACGTCTGAGTGAAGCTCAAAAACAATTATCTCAAGCTCAAGTTGTTATAAGTGAAATAAAAAATGATACAATAGTAACGAAAAAAATGTTATTGGAATCAGATGCATCTCAATCTAAAAAAGATCTAAATACTCGTTTTAATCGAGCGTTAGCGACGTTCCGTTCAAAAGAGCGCCAAATTTTTTTAGAAGTCAAACAACAAATAATGATGCTAGTTCTACAACAAGCAACTACTAGAGCACAACAAACATTTGGACCGAAGAAACGGGCAACTGAATTAATTAATGAAACAATTAATAAATTAGAAGGAGATTTGTTATGAGTACTAACACTTTAGAACTAAAAATCGCTGCTCCGTATGCTCGTGCTTTGTACGAATATTCTGTTGATAAAAATATCATGCATAAAATCACAGGAGATTTTCAAAACTTAGAAATATTTCTAAGTAAAACAGATGAATTAACAACTTATCTAAATAATCCTGTTGTTCGAAATGAAGATAAATGTGATATTTTAACTAAACTCTTAAAATCTCAGGTTAACGAAGAAACTTTTAAATTTTTATTGGTTTTAGTTGATCGAGATCGAATTAGTTTATTACAATCAATTATCGATAATTATTTAAAATTAGTTTATGGATTAGCTTCTATTAAAATGATAGAAGTTTCGACAGCTTTTCCTTTTACTAATAAACAAAAAAACATGTTAATTAAAAAACTAAAAGATCTTACTAATGCAAGAGAAATTAGATTAATCATAACTGTTGATTCTGATCTAATAGGAGGTTTTTTAATAAAAACAAATTCAAAGGTACTTGATTTTACTGTTAAAAATCAATTACAAAAATTAGCTAATCATTTAGATACTAGTTTAGAAATTTAAGCAAAATCTTTTATTAACTTTTTATCTTAAAAATAATACAATGATAAATATTCGTCCAGACGAAATAAGTAGTATTATCCGTCAACAAATTGAAAAATATGATCAAGATATTAAAGTTGACAATATTGGAACTGTTTTACAAGTAGGTGATGGTATTGCACGTGTATATGGGCTTGATCAAGTAATGAGTGGTGAACTTCTAGAATTTGAAGATAAAACGATCGGTATTGCTCTGAATTTAGAAAACGACAATGTTGGTGTTGTTTTAATGGGAACTGGTCGTCAAATTCTTGAAGGCAGTACTGTAAAAGCTACAGGAAAAATTGCTCAAATTCCTGTGGGAGATGATTTCTTAGGTCGAGTAGTAAACCCGTTAGGTGCTGCAATCGATGGAAAAGGTGATATTAAATCAACTGAAACTCGATTAGTTGAATCAATGGCTCCTGGTATTATTAGTCGAAAATCAGTATGTGAACCTTTACAAACCGGAATTACATCAATTGACGCTATGATTCCGATTGGCCGAGGTCAACGAGAGTTAATTATTGGTGATCGTCAAACTGGAAAAACATCTATTGCTGTAGATACAATTATCAATCAAAAAACAGAAGATGTAGTTTGTGTTTATGTAGGAGTTGGACAAAAAGCATCAACAGTTGCACAGGTTGTAAATGTACTTGAAGAAAAAGATGCAATGAAATATACTATTATTGTATCTGCAAGTGCAAACGATCCAGCAACAATACAGTATATTGCGCCATATTCTGGGGCTTCTTTAGCAGAATACTTTATGTATAATGGTAAAGCAACTCTAGTAATCTACGACGATTTAACGAAACAAGCTATGGCTTATCGTCAAATGTCGTTATTATTACGTCGACCTCCTGGACGTGAAGCTTATCCAGGTGATGTTTTCTACTTACATTCACGTTTATTAGAACGTGCAGCAAAACTTAGCGATGAGTTAGGTGGCGGAAGTATGACAGCATTACCAATTATTGAAACACAAGCCAGTGATGTTTCTGCATATATCCCTACTAATGTAATTTCAATTACAGACGGTCAGATTTTCTTATCAAATGATTTATTCAATTCTGGGATTCGTCCAGCGATTAATGTTGGTATTTCAGTATCTCGAGTAGGATCTGCTGCTCAAACAAAAGCAATGAAAAAAGTTGCTGGAAAATTAAAACTTGAATTAGCTCAATTTGCAGAATTAGAAGCTTTCTCACAATTTGCTTCAGATTTAGATGAAGCAACGCAAAAACAGTTAGCTCGTGGTACACGATTACGTGAAGTATTAAAACAACCACAAAATTCTCCACTATCTGTTGGTCAACAAGTAGCTCTAATTTATACAGGAATTAATGGTCAATTAGATGAACTTGAGGTTGCTGATGTTAAGAGTTATTGTGCTAGCTTACTTAAATATTTAGAAAGTTCACAAAAACCATATCTAGAAATTGTTAGAACAACAAATCAATTTACAGATGAAGCTGAAGCTTCATTGAAAGAAGCGATTGAAGAGTCTAAAGAAATCTTTTTAAAAAATAAATAAGCTTTTATCTATCTTTTTCTAAAAATTTTTAAATAATTTCTTGAAAAATAATAAAATTAATTATTTCGCTAATTAATTTTATTATTTTGATTAATTTTTATTATCTTCACTTATAATAATATTATATCTAACTACCTTGTAGTTTAATTGTAAGAAAGTCAAAAACCTTTAATTATATTAAGGAATCATTTACTATGGCATTACCATGGTATCGTGTTCATACTGTTGTTTTAAATGACCCGGGAAGATTGATCGCAGTTCATTTAATGCATACTGCATTAGTTGCTGGTTGGGCAGGTTCAATGGCATTATATGAACTTGCTGTTTTTGATCCGTCAGATCCTGTTTTAAATCCTATGTGGCGTCAAGGTATGTTTGTTATGCCTTTTATGACCCGACTAGGAATTACTGACTCTTGGGGAGGTTGGAGTATTACAGGTGAAAGTGTATCAAATCCAGGTATTTGGAGTTTTGAAGGTGTTGCTTTATCACATATTATTTTATCAGGTATGTGCTTCTTGGCTGCAATTTGGCATTGGGTTTACTGGGATTTAGAATTATTCCGTGATCCAAGAACAGGTGAACCTGCGTTAGATTTACCAAAAATATTTGGTATTCATTTATTTTTATCAGGTTTATTATGTTTTGGTTTTGGTGCTTTCCATGTAACAGGTTTATTTGGACCGGGTATTTGGGTTTCTGATGCCTATGGGGTTACAGGTAAAATACAACCAGTAGCACCATCTTGGGGAGCAGATGGATTTAATCCGTTCAACCCTGGCGGTATTGCTGCTCATCATATTGCAGCTGGTATTTTCGGCATATTAGCAGGTATTTTCCACTTAACAGTTCGTCCTCCACAACGTTTATACAGAGCGTTAAGAATGGGTAATATCGAAACCGTATTATCAAGTAGTATATCTGCTGTCTTTTTTGCAGCTTTTGTTACTTCAGGTACAATGTGGTATGGTGCTGCAACAACTCCGATCGAATTATTTGGTCCGACTCGTTATCAGTGGGATAGTGGTTATTTCCAACAAGAAATTGAACGTCAAGTTGAAGCCTCAGTAAGTGAAGGTCTATCAGAAAGCCAAGCTTGGTCAAGAATTCCTGACAAATTAGCTTTTTATGATTATATTGGAAATAATCCTGCGAAAGGCGGTTTATTCCGTGCAGGAGCTATGAATAAAGGAGATGGTATTGCTGAAGCTTGGTTAGGTCATCCAATTTTCCGTGATAAAGAAGGACGTGAATTAACAGTTAGAAGAATGCCAGCTTTCTTTGAAACATTCCCAGTTATCTTAGTAGATAAAGATGGTATTATTCGAGCAGATATTCCGTTCCGTCGCGCAGAATCAAAATATAGTATTGAACAAGTTGGTGTTACTGTTGATTTCTACGGCGGTAAACTAAATGGGCAAACATTTAAAGATGCTCCAACTGTTAAGAAATTTGCTCGTAAAGCACAATTAGGTGAAGTTTTCGAATTTGATAGAACAAGTTTCGAATCTGATGGTGTATTCCGTAGTAGTCCAAGAGGTTGGTATACTTTTGGACATGCGAACTTCGCTTTATTATTCTTCTTAGGTCATTTATGGCACGGTGGTAGAACTATTTTCCGTGATGTGTTTACAGGTATCGGCGCTGAAGTTACAGAACAAGTAGAATTTGGTGCTTTCCAAAAAATTGGTGACAAATCTACAAAAAAACAAGGTGCAGTGTAAAAACTATACTTTACTTTTATAGGATGTACTAAAAATTAAATAGGATTAAACAATGGAAGCCTTAGTTTATACATTTTTACTTATTGGTACTTTGATGGTAATTTTCTTTGCTGTATTTTTCCGAGAAACACCTAGAATTATTAAAAAATAAACCACAATTTAGTGGTTTATTTTTTAATCTTCATGTTCTTCGAATGGATCACGTAAATTTTTTGCAGCTGGTCCAAATGCAGTATATATTGAATAAATAGTAATACCTAAAAGTAAACTTGATACAAAAATTATAATAATAGTTGCTGTTTCCATGTTATATAATTATTTAACCTTAATGTTATATTCTTTTATAACTTATTATATAACAGGCAGTATAAAAATTCATTTATTAAAAATAGAAAATATTTTTATGGCATTAAGAACAAGATTAGGTGAAATTTTACGCCCATTAAATTCTGAATACGGAAAAGTTGCTCCTGGTTGGGGAACAACTCCGATTATGGGTTTCGTAATGGCAGCATTTTTAGTATTTTTATTAATTATTTTACAAATCTATAATTCATCATTAATTATTGAAAATGTTGATGTAGATTGGACAAATGGTATTTTATAAATATTGAATAACTATAATGGATATACTAACTTTAGGTTGGGCTGGATTAATGACAATGTTTACATTCTCATTAGCTCTAGTTGTTTGGGCTCGAAATGGTTTTTAAGAATTGAAACTTTATAAATATTTATAAAAAATTAACCATTATGGAACTACTTTTAAAAATTTTCCCGTACGCAAATGCTGAAATTGTGAGTGCAGCTGTTACATGCTTTGGGATGACACTATTTGGCCTTTCATTAGGTTTTGTTTTATTGAAATTTCAAGGTGAATAAGCGTCAAGAACAAACATTTAATAAGAATTTTATTCATTAAATGTTTGTTCTTAATTAAATATATAGGATTACTAAAAAAATGAAACGGGACTGACGAGACTCGAACTCGCAACTTCCGCCGTGACAGGGCGGTGCTCTAACCAATTGAACTACAATCCCTAATTTAATACTATACTACTTCTTATAACTTTTTAATGTCAACTATTTTATTATTTTTTTTTTCATTTTATAATGTAAGAGGAGAAACAGGGATTCGAACCCTGGGTACAAAAAAAATGTACGGTAGATTAGCAATCTACTGCTTTCGACCACTCAGCCATTTCTCCTATAAAAAATATAAATTTATAGATTTATAGATTTATTTTAGATGGCTCTGGTGGGATTTGAACCTACGACCTTGGGCTTATGAGTCCCCTGCTCTAACCACTGAGCTACAGAGCCTAGAATTAATTCTATAATCTTATTGTAACATAAAAAAGAATATTGTAGTACTATATTCTATAAATAAATAGTGTTTATAAAAATTTAATAGATATCATTCAATACACTTTTATTTACAATTATAATATTATTATAAAAATAAAACTAAATTTTTATATGGACAATTTTTGGAATAATCTTCGTCGTTATCCGAGTTTTTTTATTAGTAGTTTTACAGGATTAATTTTAGTTATTTTAACTCCTCTAAAAAAATTATTTAAAGTTCCAAAATTACGTGTATTTGCGCTTTTATTTATAATTTTATTTTTAATATCTTTATATATTATTCTTAAAACTATGATAGTTTTTTAAAAACTTAATCATTAGAAATACAATTCAAAAAATATTTAGAGTAAAAATTCTGAATTAATAACGCTCGTGCTTTTGCATTAATTACTAATTTAGTAAAAGAAATTCATAAAGTATATTTTCGGCTATCTAACTTAAATTGTCTTACTTATTTCTGATGAATTTTTATTTTGTAAATAACGAAATTAACTTATCATAGTTTGATTTGCTATGAATAATTATAATTCATGTAGTTGATTCATCAAAACAGCAACTAAGTTAATCATTAATACTTCAAATACCCAAATAGAATTAATTCCAATCATTGTTATTACTCTACAAACGGATACAAACTTTATTGTAATAGATACTTTCCGAGAAACTGTTATTTTTATAATACAGTCTTTAGTATTATCGAATCTTATATGTTTATCAATACAATAAACAAGATACTATGTGTAGTCGAGTAACAGAAAAAGTTTTAGATCTTATTTTAATAGATCTATCTTAAAATATAGAAGTTATTAGTTTTTATCAAATATTTCAAAATAATAAAATTCTCTAAATATAAGATTATCAAATGGGCCGAGTTGGATTTGAACCAACGTAGCAAACGCAACGGATTTACAATCCGCCCCCTTTAACCACTCGGGCATCGGCCCTAACATAATTTATATTATCAGAAATAAATCAATAATACAATATTAGTTAGACTATAATTAATTATTTTCAATAGAATATTGACGTAAGCTAAAAGATAGGTTATAAATATAAAAATATTTTATGGGTAATTAACTCAGCGGTAGAGTGTCTGCCTTACAAGCAGAAGGTCACAGGTTCAAATCCTGTATTACCCATTTAAAAATTTACTAGGGCCTATCGTCTAACGGATTAGGACAGAAACCTTCTAAGTTTCCAATGTAGGTTCGATTCCTACTGGGCCTAAACAAACTAAGAATTTAATATAAAAGCTGGTGAAGGGACTTGAACCCCCGACCTACTGATTACAAATCAGTTGCTCTACCAATTGAGCTACACCAGCGATTTAGAGAAGTATATAATATATCTCCAAAAAAAGCAATAACAATTTTAAACCATTATTGCTTTTTAAACTCACTTATAATTACTGTTATTTAATTAAATAGTAAATATAAGTAAATATTATTCAGTTCTAGACCGTCCAGAATTAATACTATCAGTTAAAGATTTTAAAATTAACTTGATCGATCGAACTGCGTCATCATTTCCAGGTATAGGTATATCTACTAAATCTGGATCACAATTTGTATCTAAAATAGAGACAACAGGAATTCCCAATTTGCGACACTCACGAATTGCTGTAATTTCTCGTTTTTGATCCACTATGATAGCTACATCAGGTAGTTTATCCATATTTTTAACACCGTTTAGATGCCGACGTAATTTTTCTAATTCAGTTTTGCGTAAAGCAGCTTCTTTCTTAGGTAGTAAATCAAAAATTTGATCAGCCTCTTGCTGTTCAAGTTCTTTTAAACGAGTAATTCGACTTTTTAAAGTAATCCAATTAGTTAACATACCACCTAACCAACGATGATTTACATAAAACGAATTACAACGTTTAGCTTCTTGTGCTATTAAAGAACTAGCTTGACGTTTTGTACCAATAAATAAAAATGTTTTTTTCTGTTCAGCGGCAGATTCTAAATATAAATTAGCTTCTTTTAATAACTGAACTGACTGAACTAAATCTAAAATATGAATATTATTCCTTTCTGTATATATGAATGGAAACATTTTTGGATTCCATCGATAAGCTTTATGTCCAAAATGAACACCAGCTTGTAATAATTGGGCTAAAGTTAACTCAGCCATAAAAGTTCAAACTCCTTAATTATAAAACTAATGGTTCTGATAATAGAATAACAAATTTAAAATAAAATCGTCTAGCTTTTTAATTTAAAAAATTTTTAGATCACTTATTTTAGAAGTTGATGGTAAATGAATTTTTAATTTCTTTTTAAAACTATTAACATAATTCTTATATCCAGTGCCTGATGGTATTAAATGACCAATAATGATATTTTCTTTTAACCCTCTTAACCAATCTAATCTTCCTTCAATCGCAGCTTTTGTTAATACTTTTGTTGTTTCTTGAAAACTCGCCGCTGAAATAAAACTTGGATTATTTAAAGCAGCTTTTGTTATTCCTAATAATAAAGGAACATAACATGCTGTCGATTTATTTTGATTATTAACAATTTGATTAATATAATTAATATGATATAAATCAACGACTTCCCTTGGTAATAAAGGAGTATTTCCCTCGTGAGTTATTAATACTTTAGTTGTCATTTGTTTAATGATTACTTCGAGATGTTTATTTGCAATAGTAACACCTTGAGATTGATAAACTGATTGAACAGAGTTTAGAATTAAACACTGAACTTTTTTAAAACTTTTGTAACTTGCTTCATAGTTATCAGTTAATTTACATAGGTTTATTGTTCTAGACCCATCTTTAATAAGATATTTGATTTTGGCAAAATAATTGAAATAGATTTTCAATAAGTTATGTGGGTTTATTTTTTCATTTTCTTTAATAGTTGTTCCTAATTTTCTAAATTCAAAACTTGGGTCAATTGTGGTTTGTCGAATTAATAAACTCTTCTTATAATTTTTAGGTGTATATTTACTTATTCTTTTCTTTTTTCTTGCCTCTAGTAATTCCTCTATTCTTGGTAACCCTTGAACAATATCTCCAGTAATTTCTTTTTCGAAATTTAAAAATCCAATTGTTTGACCACTTTCAATAAACTCACCATTTTTGCAAAAGACACTATTTACATCTTTTTCAAAATAATCCTCGGTAATTGAGTGAATACCTATGTTTCTAAAAGGGTGTTCTAATAATCCTAATGTTGCAAGCTCAATTTTAGAATCAGAAGTATTATCTCTTTTAACTTTATTTGTAATAATTTCTGAACTCTTAAAAAACATTAAGAAGACATTTTCAAGTCTAACACGATCTAAATAAGTCAATAGATCACGTCGCTTTGTTTTATATGTTTTATCTTTGTAATCTAAATAACCATTCCATGGTATTTTTTCAAGATTAGCTAGTTTACTTGATTTATCATCTTTTTTATTGACTAGAAATTCACGTACTAAAATTGGAATTCCAGAGCTATAATATTTTCCTTTTTTCTTTATTAGTATTTTAGGAAAATCAAGCTTTTCATAATAATTTTTTAACGGAATTAGATTGGATGGTTTATTCGTTATATTACAATAATTAATATTTATATACTTCTTATTAAAAAGATTTGAATAAGATAAGTCTAAATCAATTAATTTATATTTTAAATCATTGCTATTAATAAAATCAGTATCTTGACAATTTGGGAAAAAGTATGGACGACCTTTTTGAATCATTAATATTTTATTATTATCAATCAGGATTTTCCCTAGTTTGTTTAAGTTAATATTATTAAATATAAAATCCGTACTATTTTTACTTCCCATTTCTTTTTTTCGAAGCTTTATACAATCTTCATTAGAAATAAGAAACAATTGTCGATTTTTTTTTCTCTTAGATTTTAATTTAACGATTTCCAAAGATTTCAAAGTTGATGTTTCTAAAAATCCTAATGTACTATACTTATCTATAAATTGATTTTTTTTGATAAGAAAGCAGGATTGAATATTAGTATATTTTAAATCTGCTGGAACAAAGTGGTTCAAAGAGAATTTTTCTAAAAACGAAAAGCTTAAAACATTTTTTCTTTTATTTTTTAATATTTTAATTTTTACACCATTATGTTTTTTTAAGGAATTTTTCAACTTAAAACTCAAAAATTGATTCAAAACTTCAACTTGTTCTGATGTTTTTATTCTCTCTCCTGAATTATAAGAATACTTTACATTGTGGATTAAGTTAATTAATTTGTTTGATTGAAAGCTTTTCTCTATTTTAGTTCTATATTCTCTTGAATACGAAACCTCGTAAATATTAATAGGACGAATCAATAATTGAGAATAAGATTCATTTTTTTCAACTTGACATAAAGATATTTTATCTATCTCAATATCATTTAGAATAACTTCTCCTGGGAAAAAAATTTTATTATCTAAATTTTTAATAAGATTAAAATCATCGATTTTATGTAAAAATCCGGGTTTAATAGAAACTTCTCTTATAACATTATTTCTTTCTTTTATAGAAACAATTCCAGACGTTTTAGAAAATAAATTTGGTAGAATTTCAGTTTTTGCAGAAATAAAACTATTATTTTTAGATGATAAAAAACTCATATCACAAGTTATACTGTGAATCTCTTCAGATAGCCAAATAATTGTTCGTGTAGATAATTTTTCAGAATTATATAAAAACGAAAAGGGTGTCTTTCTTTGAATTTTATGACTATAGAAAATGTAACCACCAGTCAATGTACTGAAATTTTTTGCAATCAATTTTCCAAAGTTTTTATTTGTGAGCTTTTGAATTTGAAATTTTAAACCTGATAAACCAGTCTTGATAAAAAAATTCAATTTATCAATAGATAGCAAAAATTCTTTATTTGATTTTAAAGATGTTAGTTTTTTAATATTAGAATTTTTTAGTAAGAAAATATTATTTTTGATCTCAATATCCCTCTGAGAAATCTTATAACTAGGAGGCGATAAAGTAACGAGTCCAGGTTGTTGATTAACAATTTTACTACGAAAAATGTAACTATCTTTATTAATTTTTGAATCAGAATAAAAATTTAAAAAAGAATTCATTGGGGCTTGGTAAACTTTTCCAGACAAAATCCATAAAAGTTTATTTTTTGTAGTTAATTTATTTTCACTTTTTATTCTTGGCATAAAAATTTCACCGCAGCTATCACTTACAACTTGTTTAGTTTCAGTTCGGATTTGTTTAATATTCTCTGCTAATTGTCCAAGAATAGTATCTTTCTTTACAAATTGATTATTCAGAATAAATAAAATTGTATTACGTGGTAAATCAATTTGGACTAAATTTTTGCTATCGGTTTTTGAAATTATGGATAAAGCAGCTGAATTTTCTGTAAGTAGTACATTTTCTCCTCTATTTGTTCTAAGAATTGATGTTTTTAATAATTTAGAAAACTTAACTTGTCCATCAGTAGAACTAATTAATTGTTGGGTAGCTTTAGATGTGAAAATTCCACCAGTATGAAATGTTCGCATAGTTAATTGAGTTCCCGGCTCTCCAATGGACTGACCAGCAATAATTCCGACAGCTTCACCCATGTCTACTAAATTTTCTGTTGCTAAATCCCATCCATAGCAAGTCTGACAAATTGATCGGTATAGTTGACACGTTAATGGTGATCGTACGTATAAGTTTTTTATCCTATTTTGCTTAAGTTTCTGAAGTAATCTTGAGGTTATTTGAGTATTTATTTCTGCAAGTATTTCTTTTGTTTTTGGAACATAAACCGTTTTATTTAAAATCCGTCCTAAAATATCTTCAGAAAATTGTTGTGATTTATTTTTATCATAATAAACTAAGAAAGAGTGAGTTGTTAAACAATCTTTTTCACGAATAATTATATCCTGAGCAACATCAATTAAACGGCGAGTTAAATAACCGGAGTTTGCAGTTTTTAATGCCGTATCTACAATTCCTTTACGTGCACCATAACTAGACATTAAATAATCAGTAATACTTAATCCTTCGCGAAAATTCTTTTTAATTGGTAAGTTCATAATCTGACCACTAGGATCAGACATTAAACCCCTCATACCAACTAATTGTCTTACTTGTGATAAATTTCCTCGAGCCCCAGAAAATGCCATCATATAAACAGAATTTAATGGATCATATTTTTTGAAATAATTAACTACTTCATCTTTTAATGATTCACTTGTAATATTCCAAGTATCAATTATCTTCTGATAGCGTTCAACTTCAGTAATCTTTCCTTTTGAGTAAATTTTTTCTGTATTTAGAATTTCTCTGTTAGCAGTATCTAAAATAGAATTTTTAATTTCTGGAACACGTAAATCTTCAATACTAATAGAAATTCCTGCTTGAGTAGCATATTTAAAACCCAAATATTTTAATTCATCAGCTAAAAAGCAAGCCTTTATTGAACCATATTTTGTAAAGCACCACGATAATAAATTCTTTAACTGTTTTTTACTAATTAAAGTGTTTTGATAAATATAATTTTCCATATTAAAGTCCTTTTTTTCAAAACATGTCAGAAAGTAGGCAATTTTTTAAATCAGTTATCTGCTAAACTCAAAGCTTTTTGGATAACGTAATTGAAAATTACTCTTCCTGTTGTTGTCTGCAAATATTGAGATAAAATTTTACCATTCTGATCTTTTCGAATTTGTAAATTATGATAATGTTCAATAAATGTTTTATCTTTTAAATTAACTTTTTTAAAAAAATGCGGAGAACTTTTTAGTTCTTTATCGTAACGAATCCAAATTGATGAGTGTAAATCTAGTTTTTCTTGTCTATAAGCCAATAAAACATCATTTAAATTAATAAAATAATGGTTACACCCGGATAGGTTTTGGATATTATTGACTGTCAAGTAATAGCAGCCTAAAATCATATCTTGACTTGGCATAATGATGGGCTCACCATTTGCTGGTGATAAAAAATTGTACGGAGCTAACATTAGCATATAACATTCAGCCTGAGCTTCTAAAGAAAGTGGTAAATGTACAGCCATTTGATCACCATCAAAATCAGCATTAAATGCTGAACAAACTAAAGGATGAAGTTTTATCGCACGACCGTGAACCAATATCGGTTCAAAAGCCTGAATTCCTAATCTATGTAAAGTAGGAGCTCGATTTAAAAAGATTGGATGATTCGAAATAACCTGTTTAAGAACCGGATCAATTAATAATTCATTTTGTTGAATTAAATTCTTTGCTACTTTCATGTTACTAGCCAAACCTTGATTTATTAATTCACGAATTATAAATGGTTGAAATAGTTCTATAGCCATTTCATAAGGTAAACCACATTGATTGATTTTTAATTCAGGACCAATTATAATAACAGATCTACCAGAGTAATCAACTCGTTTTCCTAAAAGATTTTGACGAAAGCGACCGTGCTTTCCTTTTATAATATCTGATAAAGATTTTAATGGTCGATTATTTCCACTAAGTGCTAATTTACCCCGTTTTCCATTATCAATTAATGTATCTACAGCTTCTTGTAACATACGTTTTTCATTTCGAATAATTAATTGTGGAGCATCAATCTCTAATAATCTTAAGAGTCGATTATTTCTTGTAATAACACGACGATATAATTCATTTAAATCAGATGTTGCAAAACGACCACCCTCTAATTGAATCATTGGACGTAAAGCAGGTGGAATAACGGGTAAAATAGAGATAATCATCCATGCAGGACTTGATCCAGTCGCTAATAAATTTTCTAAGATACGAATTCGTTTAATAGCTAAATCCCGGAGTTTATAAATTCGATATTGTTCCCATTTTCTAAACCATTGTGAACTTAGATAAAAAGGATTTTCTTTAATTAGTACACGACTACAATAACTTATAAAACTTCGGGTATCGTTTATTTCAGTATTTAAATTTAAATTCTCTAATTCTCTCTTTATTATGACAGAACCAATTAAAGAATTTGGAGTAGTCCGTATTAAATATTTCGGTGTATGATAATGAGAAAGAAGTTTTTTAGGTCTAGGTTCTGGTTTTCTTGGATATCCTGTAAAACCTAAACGACGACTACGACGATAATATTGAAAATCCCAATGGAGGCCATAAAAACTAATTTCATCATCTGCTATAAAATAAACAAGTGAAGCTAATTTTATACGTTGAATTCTTTCATCTGTTATATTTAGTTGTCCAGATTTAAGAGGCTTTATTTTTGAAATGTTTTTTTGTTTAACAGAAACGCCAGTATCTAATCTTTTTTCGAATTGCTCAACTTCTAAAAGTAGGGCCATATAATTAGGTCGACTATTCATATACCAGATATGAGTGACCGGATAAATTAGATTAATATAACCCATACGATGGCGTCTAACTCTTGACTCTGTTAATTCAACACCGCATCGATCACAGATTAATCCTTCATATCGAACTCGCTTATATTTACCACAAGCACATTCTAAATTTTTACTTGGACCAAATATTCGTTCGCAAAATAAACCATCCATCTCTGGTTTAAAAGTACGATAATTGATCGTTTCTGATTTTTGAACTTCACCAATAATTTGACCATTAGGCAAAATTCGTTGGCCCCATTGTTGAATTCTAGAAGGCGAAGCTAATTTTATTTTTATATAATCAAACTCTTTTTGAGGCTTTAACATTATTAGATATTAAAATAAAATATTATTAAAATTTGATGTTGGAGGAAAAGTTTTTGTGAGTGGGTTATAGTTTTCCATTAAATTAACTTCAATTTCACAGGTTTGAAATGTGTTAAATTTTTCTAATTGATATGTACTTATATCTAACCCAATTGATCGTAATTCTTGTAATAATACTTTAAAAGACTCAGGAATTCCTGAAGTTGGAATATCTTGACCTTTAACAATAGAATTTAAAGTATCATTCCTACCTTGCATATCGTCTGATTTTATTGTCAAAAGTTCTTTTAATGAATACCCAGCTCCGAAACCTTCTAATGCCCAAACTTCCATTTCTCCAAATCGTTGACCTCCATGTTGAGCTTTTCCACCTAATGGTTGTTGAGTTACTAATGAATAAGGGCCAGTTGCTCTAGCATGCATTTTGTCATCAACTAAGTGAATTAATTTTAACATATAAGCATTTCCAACCGTTATTGGATTTTCGAATTCTTTTCCTGTTCGACCGTCAATTAATACTAATTTTCCAGGACAATAAGGATTAAAAAGCCAAGCTTCATTATTTACAATTGACGCTTGTCGAAGTTTTTTATTAATTAAAATACGAGAAACTTCTTGTCCATGCATTTCATCAAATGGAAGAATTTTAAAGCGACGATTTAATTTATAACCTGCCAAACCTAATAAACATTCATACAATTGACCAACATTCATTCGTGACGGAACACCTAATGGGTTTAAGATAATGTCAATTGCAGTACCGTCTGGTAGAAATGGCATATCTTGTCTTGGTAGAATTTTTGAGATAATACCTTTGTTTCCATGTCGACCAGCTATTTTATCACCTACTTGAATCTTTCTTGTTTGAGCAATAAAAATCTGAATTTTTTCAAATTCGTAGATTAACTTATTTTTACGACGAAAAATAATTGTTCTAATTACACGTCCATATTCACCAGCTGGCATTCTAAATGAACTATCTCGAACACCTTTAGCTTTTGCACCAAAAATTGCCCGAAGTAATTTTGCTTCAGGTAATTGCTCTGAATCATCTTTAGGAGTTATCTTACCTACTAAAATATCACCTGGTTTGACAAAAGTTCCTATTGAAATAATACCATCTTCATTTAAATTTTCTAATTCATTTGGATTTAAATTCGGAATATACTTTGTAGTTTCTTCCCGTCCTTCATTTGTTATGCTGATTTCTACTTCATATCTCTCAATATGAATAGAGGTAAAAACATCATCATAGACAAGTCTTTCACTAATTAATATTGCATCTTCAAAGTTATATCCTTGCCATGGCATATATGCAACTAAAACATTTTGACCTAATGCTAATTCTCCACCATTTATTCCAGGACCATCACTAATAATTTGACCTGATTGAATTTTTTCACCTGGCCAAATAATTGGCCGTTGATTAACACATGTTTCTTGATTTGATCGCTGATACTTTTGTAGCTGATATTCTACTTTTTGACCCGATTCTTCAATAACAACAATTTTTTTAGATGTTACAAAATCAATAGTACCGGAATTTTTAGTGGTGATTGCCATACCAGAATCAACTGCAATTTGATTTTCTAACCCTGTACCAATAATTGGTTTTTGAGGGATTAATAAAGGTACAGATTGACGCTGCATATTTGACCCCATTAATGCTCGGTTTGCATCATCATGTTCAAAAAATGGTATTAAAGATGCAGCTGCAGAAACTACTTGAATAGGTGAGATTGCAATAAAATCAACTTCAGATGGATTAACATTTATAAAATCTTGTTTATATCGAACTGATATAGAATTTTTTATTAAGTAATTGTCACTATTTATTGAAATATCAGCGGGAGCGATTTTGTAAAAATCTTCGACATCTGCTGTTAAATAAATGGGGCTTTTTGTTTTGATAACTTTTCCGTTTATAACACGCCAAAACGGTGTTTCAATAAAACCAGACTCATTTACACATGCACAAGTTGTTAAAGACGCTATTAAACCAACATTTTGCCCTTCTGGTGTTTCAATAGGACAAATCCGTCCATAATGACTAGGATGAATATCTCTAACAGTAAAACTTATTCGATCACGATCAAACCCACCTGGACCTAAACCACTAATTCGGCGTTTGTGTGTTAATGCAGACAAAGGATTAGTTTGATCCATGTACTGAGAAAGTTGACTAGAACCAAAAAATTCTTTTATAGTTGCTGAAACAATATTTGAGCTTAAAATTAGAGGTGAATCAACCTTATAAACTTGATTTAAAATCTTTCTTGATAATCTCTGGAAACCTATTCGGAATAATTGTTGTATAAGTTCACCAACAGATCGAACACGTCGATTTTTTAAGTGATCAATATCATCACTTGCTATTTTTGAAATAGATAAAGTAATCAAGAAATCTAAAATTCCGAAAATATCTTCGTAAGTTATTGTTTGAATTTGATTAGAAATTTGCAGATTTAAGCGGTTGTTCATTTTATATCGACCTATTTTTCCCAATCGGAAATATTTTGAATCAAAAACTCGTGAAAATTCTGAGATATTTTTATAAAAATCAGCAATATTAAATCGAAGTAAAGGATATTCCAAACTTGTTGATGTTGTTAAAAGCGGTGAATTAAAATAAAAAAAATCAGAATGCTGTAAACTTCGTGCAATTTCTATATCAGACAAACCTATTTCACGAAGTAATTGAATTATGGGCTTTTTCGTTAATTTGTCAATTTGAATAAAAATATCATCTTCAAAACGATTTGTTATAGGATATTTTAAAATATCGATCTTTTTCTCTCGATAAAATAAAAATCGAATCCATGATCCGTATTCTGGAATCAATGTAGCCGTATATAGATCTTTTTCTTCATATTTATTTTGGTAGAGATCCTTCTTTTCAAAATATTCTTTATTTTTAATAATTTCACTTTTTTTATAATTTCGTATTGTTGGAAAGAAGATAATTGATCGTAAATTTTTCGTCTCAGTAAAGAAATTATTTACAACTTTTAATCTTTTAATATTCTGATTTAAATCCAGTTTTACAAATTGCGATTGTTCAAAGCTATTTATTTTTTCAATATTTTCTCGAAAAATCAATAGATCAGACTTCTTAAGAAGCGTTTTAATTTTATCTTTATAAATATTTAACCCAAGTTCATAATTCTCAATTCTTTGGTTCCAAATTTCAAAATACTTACTAACCAATTCTATTTCATAAATTTCAAATATTTCAGGAGGATTTGATCTAAGAATTGAAATTATTTCTTCATTATAAACAGTAGCTAATTTTTCAGACTTTTGATTTGAAGATAAATCATTATTTACTAATTTTTGAATTATTTGATATTTTTTTAAATACTTTAAATATAAATTAAAAATTTCAAGGAAGTTGAGTAGTTTTATGGATATAGAATTTTTATTTGATATTAAAAAAGAATTTTTTAAGGTGACCCATTTGAAAAAATTTGATATTTTTTGCCTTTGATCTGTTGCTTTTAATGTTTTTGAAGCAATTCTGTAAGTTTTTAAGAAATTTAAAAATGTCAGATCTGTTTTGATTTTTTCTTTTTTTAATAAGCTTTTAAAAAATTTAGATTTTTGTTCTGAGCTTATCGATAAGAATGATAGATATGGTGTTTTAAGAAGGCCAACTGAACTCTGAGTAAAAGGTCTTAATTTATGATAATCATTTGATAAAATTAATTTATTAACTTTTCGCTTTTTTTGCTTTTTATTTTTTTCAAAATAAACACCCGGGCTTCTAATAATCTGACTAACAATTATTCGTTCACACCCATTAATAATGAATGTAGCAGAAGTTGTCATTAGAGGTAAATTTGCAATTGTTAACTGTCCCTGACGCATTATGCTATTAGTTTTTTTATTCCGGATTTCAATTGGCATTAATAATTGTGTTATATAATTTTTCGTAAAACGCTTCGCACTTAAAACGTTATAAACAGGTCTTACTAATTTATATTCTTGTCCGAAAAAAATGTATTCAATATTACCACTGAAGTCAAAAATAGAAGAGAAATTTGAAAGTTCGTTTGTTAACCCAGAAGAAATAAACCAACAAAAACTAATTCGTTGCATTTTAATAAAGTCGGGAAGAGTTGTAATATAGTTAAAAGTCTTTTTCATAATCTATATTATTAGGAAAATTTAATTAACATTTTTAAAATATTTAATATTGTTAAGAAAATTTAAAGTATTTAAATAAAATTTCCTTAACTAAAATTATGCATTATAAAAAAGTTACTCGATCTTCAGTTTTAAAGCTAACTGAGATTTTTTACGAGCAGCTGTGTTTTTATGAATAATATTTTTTTTACAAGCTTTATCGATTAAACTATATACTAAACTTAATAGAATTTGTGCCTGAATTTTATCATTAGGATTTTTAGAAACTTTATAATCTTCTAATTGTATTAAAAATTTTTTGATTAATGTTCGATATGAACTTTTATAAAAACGATTTTGAAGTCGATTTCTTTTATTTATTTGAATTCGTTTTAATGCCGACTTATTGTTAGCCATATTATAGTAATCTCTCCTTTAATTTTATTTAAAAAAATGATCATAAAAGTTATCACAGTATACTAGATTTAAAACTTTTTTTGAAGTTTTTTTTTATTTTTCTATTAAGGTTTTAATAATTTACAACTAAAACCTTGATAAGAAGAAAATTTTTAGGCAATATAATTAATAGATATATGTAATTAATATAAAATTTTTATAAATGATATGGCGAAAAATAAAGGTACTCGAATCTTAATTACATTAGAATGTACCGAATGTCGTTCTAATGAAAATAAACGATCAGCAGGTGTTTCTAGATACTTATCCCAAAAAAATCGACGTAATAATCCAGAACGTATTGAATTGAAAAAATATTGTCGATATTGTAATAAACAAACTCTACATAAAGAAATAAAATAATATGCTAACATCTAAACAAAAAATATCGGTTATTGGCTATAATCAAAAAATTGACTATAAAGATATTGATTTATTAAAATTATTTATTACTGAGCAAGGAAAAATTCTTCCTCGTCGTGCAACAGGAGTAACTGCTCAACAACAACGAAAAATAGCTAAAGCGATCAAACGAGCTCGAATTTTATCACTATTACCATTTCTCGGTTTTAATTCAATTTAATGTTATTACTTTGATTTTTAAATTATTATCTTATACAAATAAGAATAATTTAGAAATCAAATAATTTTTTTTAAAATTTCTGAATCGTGAAAATTTAAAATGTTAAATACTAATGTTTTTATTTTTATTAAAAAACCTATTTTAAGTTTAGTTCAAGGAAAAACTTATGGGCCGTAGTCAACGAAATGATAATTTTATAGATAAAACATTTACCATTGTTGCTGATATTCTTTTAAAAGTCTTACCAGCAAGTAAACAAGAAAAGCAAGCTTTTTTTTATTATCGTGATGGTATGTCAGCACAGTGTGAAGGAGAATACGCTGAGGCTTTAGAAAATTATTATGAAGCTCTTCAATTAGAGGAGGATCCTTATGATAGAAGTTATATACTTTATAATATTGGATTAATTTATTCTAGTAATGGTGAATATCTTCAAGCTCTAGAATATTACCATCAAGCTTTAGAATTAAATTTAAATCTTCCACAAGCTCTAAATAATATTGCAGTTATTTATCATTATCAAGGAGTTAAGGCAGCTAAAAAGCAGAATCTGGAGGTTGCAAAGGGATTATTTGATAAAGCTGCAGAATATTGGTGTCAAGCAATTAAATTAGCTCCAAATAATTATATTGAAGCACAAAATTGGTTAAAAACAACCGGTCGTATAACATCAGATAATTTTTTTTAATATGTAAAAAAAAATCTAGATTATTTTATTCAATAATCGATACTATTTTGTTGTACAATGTAATGTAGTTAAAGACTTCCAAATTTGTTATTATTTCGAATAGTATATCGAATACTGAAAGTATATTTATTCTTAGATATTTTAATATGTTAAGTCAAAAATGGTAAAAACTAGTTTAAATAAAGGTTACGTTAGTCAAATTATTGGTCCTGTATTAGATATTCAATTTACAGATGGTAATTTACCGCCAATTTATAGTGCAATTAAAGTCGAAACAGAAGATGGTTTAGGCGTTATCGTTGAAGTTCAACAGTTATTAGGTGATAACAAGATCCGAGCAGTTTCAATGCGATCTACCGATGGACTAAAACGAGGTTCAGAAGCTGTTGATCTGGGAGGTCCTATCTCTGTTCCAGTTGGTACACCAACGTTAGGTAGAATTTTCAATGTAATTGGTGAACCAGTAGATAATCAAGGTGATGTTTCAAACGATGAAACTTTACCAATTCACAGAGACGCTCCTGCGTTTACAGAATTAGAAACAAAACCATCAATTTTTGAAACTGGTATTAAAGTTGTTGATCTATTAGCGCCTTACCGTCGAGGTGGAAAAATTGGTTTATTTGGTGGTGCAGGTGTTGGTAAAACAGTATTAATTATGGAATTAATTAATAATATTGCTAAAGCACATGGTGGAGTTTCTGTTTTTGGTGGTGTTGGTGAAAGAACACGTGAAGGTAATGATTTATACGAAGAGATGAAAGAATCTGGCGTTATAAATGAGAAAAACTTTAAAGAATCAAAAGTAGCTCTAGTGTATGGTCAAATGAACGAACCTCCGGGAGCTCGTATGAGAGTAGGATTAACTGCATTAACAATGGCAGAATACTTCCGTGATGTTAATAAACAAGATGTTTTATTATTTATTGATAATATTTTCCGCTTTACACAAGCTGGTTCTGAAGTATCTGCATTACTAGGTCGTATGCCTTCTGCTGTAGGTTATCAACCAACATTAGCAACAGAAATGGGTGCTTTACAAGAGCGTATCACATCAACAACACAAGGTTCAATAACGTCAATTCAAGCAGTATATGTACCAGCAGATGATTTAACAGATCCGGCTCCAGCAACAACATTTGCTCATTTAGATGCAACAACAGTATTATCACGTAACTTAGCTGCGAAAGGGATTTATCCAGCAGTTGATCCATTAGATTCAACTTCAACAATGTTACAGCCAGGTATTGTAACAGAGATTCATTATGAAGTTGCAGAAAATGTAAAAGAAACGTTACAAAGATACAAAGAATTACAAGATATCATTGCTATTTTAGGTATTGATGAACTTTCTGAAGAAGATCGATTAACAGTAGCTCGAGCGAGAAAAGTTGAGAGATTCTTGTCGCAACCATTCTTTGTTGCTGAAATTTTCACAGGTTCCCCAGGTAAATACGTAAGTTTAGAAGATACAATTAAAGGTTTTACAATGGTGTTAAAAGGTGAATTAGATGATTTACCAGAACAATCTTTTTATCTTGTAGGTAATATTGACGAAGCTATTGCAAAAGCGGAAACTCTAAAATAAGGATTAAAAATTATGACTATGAATATTCGAGTTTTGACTCCAGATAGAGTTATTTGCTCGACAACAGCAGACGAAGTCGTTTTACCTGGTTTAACAGGTCAAATTGGTGTATTAGACGGTCATGCCTCACTTATAACAGCTTTAGATACTGGTTTATTAAGAATTAAGCTAGATAATAAATGGACACCTATAATTTTATGTGGTGGATTAGCTGAAATTGATCGAAATCGTGTGACTGTGTTAGTAAATGATGTTGAAGAATTAGTTACTTTAGATTTGAGTGAAGTTACAAAAGAATTAGAAAAAGCTACATTAGCAGTTGAAGATGCTGAAACAAGTAAATCAAAATTGGATGCAGCGATTGAATTAAAAAAAGCTACAGCTCGTGTTGAAGCATTAAACTATTTGTCATAAAACATTTAAAAGTTCTTCATAAATAAAAATGAGGAGCTTTTAAAAGATAAAATATATAACTATAACCAGTTTAATATTTTATAGTTTTTTTCTAAGATACATCTACTATATAGATGCAAAAACGAAATTTATGATAACAAATTCAAATTTTAACTTTAAAAAAAGTTATCCTTTAATACTAGAATTACCTTTTTCTGAACATATTGAAGAACTAAGACAACGTCTTTTTCATATAGTTTGGATAATATTAATTTTAACTTTTCTTACTTTTCTTGAAGTAAAAGAAATAGTCCAAATATTGGAATTACCTGTCAATAATGTAAAATTTTTTCAATTGTCACCCGGAGAATATTTTGTTTCAACTGTAAAAATCTCATTCTACACAGGTTTATTATTTGCGAGTCCATTTATTATCGGACAATTAATTTTGTTTCTATTACCTGGATTAACAGAAAAAGAAACAAAAATTATTTTACCATTACTTTTAAGTTCCCTGTGTTTATTTGGGGCAGGATTGATTTTTTCGTATTATATTTTAATTCCTGCAGCGCTAAATTTTTTCTTAAGTTACAGTAGTGATGTTATTGAGCCTTTTTGGTCATTTGATCAATATTTTGAATTTATTTTAGTTCTTTTTTACAGTACGGGATTAGCTTTTCAAATTCCTATTATTCAAATTTTATTAGGCTTTTTAAATTTAGTCTCAGCTCAGCAAATGTTTAGTGTATGGCGTTATGTTCTATTAACTTCTACAATTATTGGGGCTATTTTAACCCCATCAACAGATCCGTTAACACAATTATTACTATCATTAGCAATAGTAATGTTATATTTTTCAGGAGCTAGTATCCTGTTTTTAATAAAAAATTAAATTTATTCTATTTATCTAGACTTAAAATTATTTAATTCATGGCAACTAACAAGTTTTTTAAAACTATTTTATTTACTTTAACAATTGCTATTAGTTTATTTGGTTTTTGTATTGAAAATTCAAATGCATATCCTGTCTTTGCTCAACAAGGTTATGCAAATCCACGTGCAGCAAATGGAAAACTTGCTTGTGCTAATTGTCATTTAAATCAAAAATCCATTGAAATTGAAGCACCGCAAGCTGTTCTTCCAAATTCAGTATTTGAGGTAGCTATTAAAGTACCTTATGACACAAGTAAAAAGCAAATTGGTGCAAATGGGAAAGCAGCTGATTTGAATGTGGGTGGTATTTTAATTTTACCAAAAGGTTTTAAATTAGCAGCTAAAACTCAAATACCAAAAGAAGTTAAAGAAAAAAATAAAGGAGTATTTATTTCTCCATACAGTACAGAATATGATAATATTTTAATTGTTGGACCAATTGCTGGTAAAACTCATCAAGAACTTCTATTCCCTGTTGTATCTCCTGATCCTGGAAAAGATTCTGATGTTAAATATTTAACATATCCTGTTTATGCTGGTGGTAATCGAGGCCGAGGTCAAGTTTATCCAACAGGCGAAAAGAGTAATATAAATTCTTTTGGAGCCGTTCAAGCAGGTCAAATTTCAGAAATAGCTATTTCAGAGAAAGGAGAATCAAATATAACAATTGTAAGTTCTGATGGAACAAAAACATCACAAATTGTACCGGCAGGTTTAACTTTAACCGTTAAAAAAGGAGATTTTGTAAAAATCGATCAATCATTAAATATTGATCCGAATGTTGGTGGCTTTGGACAAGAAGAGACTGAAATTGTATTACAAAACCCATTACGAATAGTAGGTTATCTAGCTTTTTGTTTCTGTGTTTTATTAACACAAATTCTGTTAATTTTAAAGAAAAAACAATTTGAGAAAGTTCAAGCAGCAGAACTTAACTTTTAAATCATAAAGGAATGACTTATATTTAATTTGTCATTCCTTTTTGGAATTGTTTAATATAATTCGTCTTCTTGATGAACTAAAATTTTACAATCTGACTTCGGATAAGCAATACAAGTTAATACAAATCCTTTTTCAACTTGTTCATCATCTAGAAATGTTTGTTCTGATTGATCAATCGTCCCATCTACAACTTTACCAGCACAAGTTGAACAAGCACCAGCTCGACAAGAATACGGTAATTCAATTCCTTGTTCTTCAGCTGCATCTAATACAAATACATCATCTGCACAATCAATCGTAGTATCAATACCATGCTCTTCACTAACTAGTGTCACTTTATATGTAGCCATAAAACTCCTTCTTTTTAAAAAGTATAAAGTAAAATTTGAAAAATTATTTTTAATTATATCTTACTATTAAGTAGTATACTACTTAAATTAACTACAAATAAAGTTTTTTATTAAATTTAAAAAAATTTTAATTAAAACGTTGTTTTAGACGACTAGCTTTTCCTTTTAAATTTCTCAGATAGTATAATTTTGATCGTCTAACTTTTGCTGATCGTAATATCTGAATAGAGTCAATTTTTGGAGAATGTAAAAGAAAAACACGTTCAACACCAATCCCATCTAATACTTTTCTTACTGTCAAAGTTGTATTGATTGAAGCATTCTTTTTCGCAAGTACTACTCCTTCAAAAAATTGAACTCGTTCTTTATTTCCTTCAATAATTTTTAATCCAACTTTAATATTATCACCGATTTCAACTTTCAAACAATCCTTTTTTATAAAGTCTGTTTGAACATCGTTTATTATTTTTTGATAATTTAATTTACTCATTTTTTTGAAAACTTTAATTACTACTAAATACAATAATATATTTTCATTAAAAATAATAGTATTAAGTTTAAATAATGCATCCGACTGGGTTCGAACCAGTGACGTTCCAGAGGAAAACGGATTATGAGTCCGGTGCCTTCAACCACTCGGCCACGAATGCTTATATGGAGCTGGTGGGACTTGAACCCACGTCCATCTAAAACTTATTAAAATACTCATTCACAGGTTTAGCTATTAAAATAAGCAATGAGTTTTTACAAATGTATTCTAAACTATAAAAAATAAAAAATCTAGTTACAGTGAACAAAATTAATTTAAGAAATAAAAAACTAAAACATATGGTTAAAGTTTATCAATAATACTAATATGCAAATCCGTATTTATTTATAAATAAAGATTTATAGTTGAAAGAGATTATATTACTAATAGCATTTATTTTAGATTTGTATTTTTTTACGAAGGATACATACTTCGACCTGCCTCATACTTTAAATTATTTTAAATGTCAAAACCAAGACAGCCCCAGAAATTAGCTTTAACTATTTTATTCCATTATAAGCATGAAGGGAATCGAACCCCCGACATTCAGAATCGGAATCTGATGCTCTATCCACTGAGCTACATGCTTTGTCGGCTTGGTCTATTTTTATAGCATTTTTTGGATTCAACTAAATGAACCCAAAAAAAATTTAATAAAAAATTAGTAGTAAATTTTTCCTCCACCCCATTTTTCAGTCACAATTCGTGGTTGTAACAAAACATGACCTGCTATCGAAGATAAATCTTCATCCGTTAATGATCTCATACGAGGATAAATATCCGCACTTTTAATACTCGGATGTACTTCCGCAATTGAATCTAAACCATCGTAAGTCGTTGGATTTTTCATAAAATCAACTAAAGCGGCTACATTATCACGGCGAGGTGTTGCAAGACTTAATGCTTCAGGGTCTAGACCAACGTTTGGATTTGTCTTAGTAACTCCACCTACATGACATGCACCACATGTAGCATTAAACAGACGTTTACCTCGTTTAACTTGTTCTGGACTTAGAACAACCGTTCGACCATTACCGTCCGCAGTAACTGTTCGAGTAGCTTCATCTAAATCAATTGCAGATGCACCTGTAACAAAAATATTAAAAACAGAGAAAAATAATAATGTGCCAATTATAGAATATTTTTTTAACATAATTACCTAAAAATTTTTTAAAGAATGGAAACCAAGAAATTCTCAAACTTTTTATAGTTCTTTATCTTGTTGTTTATATTTAAATTTTGCAATTTTTGATAATAGACCTCGTAACCTAATATTTTCCCAACCTGCAACAATCAATGAGGTTATAATTAACACTTGACTAAACAGAAGAATTGGATCAAGACGCCAACCATGTACAATTAAAATACAACTATAGAGTAAGTTAATAGTTGCGAAAAAGATATCTTCGTCTCTTGCAATCTCTGGCTTAATAATTCGAAGGAAATAGAGTAATAATACTCCAATTCCCAAAATAAATCCTAAGAAAATATTTGGTCCAAAACCTATGTTTATCATAAATAAAATTTTCCTTCTATTAACTATAACCGATAAACTTTTGAATTACGAACGTATAATACGATCACTTTTACTTATAACAATTAATGCAATAGCAATAACTGATAAAACGATTCCACCGTAAATTAAACTAGACATGAAATTTGCTAATGAAGTTGTCATTTATAATTCCGTTTTTATTAATAAAAATTAAAAATAATAAAATTGACTAAGATATTACTATTAATTGTATCAGTTTTTTTAAAAAACGCACAAAAAGTTTATAAGAATTTCTATTCAACTCTAAAAATAATAATTGAAATAATAAATTTTGTTTTTAGGTATAGTTTTGATACTAATTTACAATTAAATTTTTATGCTGCTTTCTTACAAATCTGACATAGTAAAATTTTATTTATAAATTTTAATAAACTATACCCAATACTATAATACTAAATTATTTTTAAATAAGCAAATATTACAGAAAAATTTTATTGTGTTTTTCGCTAAACTTTATTATAATCTATAATAAGCCCGGATAGCTCAGTTGGTAGAGCAGTGGATTGAAGATCCTCGTGTCACCAGTTCGAATCTGGTTCTGGGCAATCAATTAACTATTAAGACTTGAAAATTTTGTACATATTGGGTTAAATTTTAACTTTATTGTTCCAACTGGACCATTCCGATGTTTTGCTACTATTAGCTCAGTGTGATCTAGTTGAGATGTTTTTGGATTATAGTAATTATCTCTGTATAACATTAGAACTAAGTCTGCATCTTGTTCAATAGATCCACTTTCTCTTAAATCAGATAATATTGGTCGTTTATTTAAACGAGATTCGACATTGCGACTTAATTGAGATAAAGCAATTATTGGAATATTAAATTCTCTTGCAATAGTTTTTAAAGAACGGGTAATTTGTGATAATTCTTGAACTCGATTATCTGAAGAAAAATTAGAATTTTGCATTAGTTGTAAATAATCAATAACAATTATTCCAATTTTTGTTTCTTCAAAAATCAAATTCTTAATCTTTAAACGAATTTCTGATATAGAAAGAGTTGCACTATCGTCAATAAAAAGTGGTAAACAGGAAAATGTTTTAATTGTATTACTCAATTCTAACCAATCTTTTTTTCTAATATTTCCAGATCGTAATCGAGTATTACTTATTTTCGTTTCATTAGATAACAATCGATAAATTAATTGTTGTTTTGACATCTCTAAGCTAAAGAATAAGACGGGTAATTTTTGACTCTTAATAATATTAATCGCAATATTTAATGAAAGAGCTGTTTTTCCCATTGAAGGACGACCAGCTATAATAATTAAATCTGATTTCTGAAAACCCTGAGTCATAGAGTCTAAATCATAGAAACCAGAGCTTATTCCAACTAATGAGGGATTTAATGTTTTTTTTTTCAATTCGAAAAAAATATTTGAAAACAGATCGATACTATTTAGAGTTTCTTTGTTTTGAGTCTGATTTTTCAAGTTAAATATTTGAGCTTCTAGTTCATTAAAAATATTTTCTAAAGGTATATTTGTAATATAACTAGAGTTAATAATTCCATACCCTAATTTTATCAATGTCCGTCTAGTAAATTTATCTTGTAATAATCGGATATATTCTTCTAAATATTCTAAACTTGGTATTTCAAGAATTAGCTCAGTTAAAACTTTTATTCCACCAATTTCTTCTAAAAGACCATTATCATTTAAAAACGTGGACAGTGTTATTAGATCAATCGTTTTCGTTTTCTTGTATATTGTTGTTATTGCTTTATAAATTTCTTGATGATTCTTAAAATAGAAAGTTTGTATTGTTAAGTTGTTCAAAGCAATGTCAATAGCTTCTGTACTTATTAATAAACTACTTAAAATAAATTTTTCAGCCAAAAAATTATGTGGTAAACATTTTTCACTGGAAAATTGACGAGAATTTTTATCAAATTGTTGCATATTTGAATTCAATTAATTTTTTTAGCAGAATAATTTTTAAGTTATTGTTTTTTATACTTTTTATACTTATAATAATTGGTGAGCGTCCTTAGTTCAGTTGGTAGAACGCTAGTCTCCAAAATTAGATGTCGAGGGTTCAAGTCCTTCAGGACGCGTTTCTCTTCTTAGAAGAGGTTCTTAGATTTATTCAGAAATGATAAAATTATTTTATGTGTAAAACAGAAAACTATAACTATTAAAAATAATATCTGAAAATTATAAACGAAAATAAAAAAGTTTACTAATCTATTAAAATTTTATGCCGAAAAAAATAACAGCACTAATTAAACTTGCTTTACCAGCTGGCAAAGCGACACCAGCGCCTCCTGTTGGTCCTGCATTAGGTCAACATGGTGTTAATATAGCCGCATTTTGTAAAGAATATAATGCAAAAACTGGTGATAAAACTGGTTTAATTATTCCAGTCGAGATATCTGTATATGAAGATAGAAGTTTTACCTTTATTCTCAAAACACCTCCAGCATCAGTATTACTAATAAATGCTGCGCAGATTAAAAAAGGATCTTCAACACCAAATCGAGTTAACGTTGGAACAATAACTAAAACTCAATTAGAAGAAATTGCTACTATTAAATTACCTGATTTAAATACAAATAAAATAGCTAGTGCTATGAAAATTATTGAAGGAACTGCATCGAATATGGGAATTTCAATTGTAGATTAATCTTATATTTTATAACTTTAGTCATGGAAAAAAATATACAAAAAATATCGCAGCGTCAAAAAGAAAATCGAAAAAAGACAGAAAAAATTGTCTTCTCAAACCTTGAAGAAGCAATAAAAGTTCTAAAAGAAACAGCTAATGCAAAATTTACTGAAACAGTTGAGTTGCATGCGAATTTAAATATAAATCCAAAATATGCAGATCAGCAGTTAAGAACAACTATTACTCTACCTCATGGTATTGGAAAAACTATTAAGATTGCTGTTTTAACAACTGAAGAAAACTTTGAAGAAGCTCAAAATAATGGGGCTGATATTGTTGGAAATGAAAGTTTGATTGAAGACATAAGTCAAGGTATGTTTAATTTTGATTTATTAATTGCAACACCAGATATGATGCCTAAGTTGGCTAAACTAGGTAGAGTATTAGGTCCCAAGGGATTAATGCCATCTCCTAAGTCTGGTACAGTAACAACAACGTTATCTCAAACTTTACTAGATTTTAAAAAAGGAAAATTTGAATATAAAGCAGATAAAACAGGTATTGTTCATGTCAGTTTTGGTAAATCAAATTTTTCAGAAACGAACTTAACTGAAAACTTAGTTACTTTATTTAAATCAATTGAGCAGAATCGACCATCTGGTGTAAAAGGTAAATATTTTAAAAGTTTATTTATTTGTAGTAGTATGGGGCCGTCTATTCAACTAGATTTATCTATTTTTTCATAACCAATTCTTATTAAAATTTTTATATAATTAATACTATGACAGAAAAAATCGATCAAATTGTAGACCAATTAAAAACATTAACATTATTTGAAGCATCAGAATTAGTGACAAAGATCGAAGAAACTTTTGGAGTAGATGCTTCAGCAAGTGCAGGACCAGCAATGGTAATGGCTGCTCCAACGGCTGCTGCAGAAGTTGAAGAAAAGACAGAATTTAACGTAATGTTAGACGAAGTTCCAGCCGATAAAAAGATTGCGATCTTAAAAGTAGTTCGAACATTAACCGGTTTAGGGCTAAAAGAAGCTAAAGAACTTGTAGAATCAGCTCCTAAACAAATTCAAGAAGGATTAACTAAAGAAAATGCAGAAGATGTAAAAAAACAATTAGAAGAAGCAGGTGCAAAAACATCTTTAACATAATTAAATTATGTTAAAGATATTTCAACTCTTACCAAAATCCTAATGAAACTGCTTTATCGATCGGTAAACATGCTCCTATTCCTAACCAAACAGCAGCAAAAAATCCAACAATAAATAATAAACTAGAAATTGGTCTACGGAAAGGGTTTGCAAATTTATTGACATTTTCAATAAAAGGTACTGTTACTAACCCTAATGGAACTGCAGCCATTGCTAATACACCTAATAATTTGTTCGGTAATACACGTAGTAAATTAAAAGTAGGGAAAAAGTACCATTCTGGTAAAATTTCTAGCGGTGTGTTAAACGGATCTGCGGGTTCACCTAATTGTGTTGGAGCTAATACTGCTAAACCAATTACACAAACAAAAACTCCTAAAATACAAATAGGAAAAACATATAAAAGATCATTAGGCCAAGCTGGTTCACCATAATAATTATGTCCCATTCCTTTTGCTAACTTTGCTCGTAACTTTGGATCTGTTAAATCTGGTTTTTTTATTACTGACATTATTTATTCCTTATTTAATTAAATAAATTTAACTTGAAACTTTTCAAATTAAAGTGGTCCTGAAATACCTTGTTTTCTGATCATTAAAAAATGTGTCAAGATAAGTACTGCTGCTGCTACAGGTAATACAAATGTATGTGCGCTATAAAAACGAGTAAGAGTACTTTGACCAACACTTTCTCCACCACGTAAAACTAAGACTAATGGAGGACCAACAACAGGAACAGCGGCTGGAACACCAGTTACGATTTTACATGCCCAAAATCCTACCTGATCCCAAGGTAAAGAGTAACCGGTTACACCGAAAGAAACAGTAACAACAGATAAAATAACTCCGGTAACCCAAGTTAATTCTCTTGGCTTTTTAAAGCCACCTGTTAGATAAACTCGAAATATATGTAAAACCATACATAACACCATCATACTTGCTGACCAACGATGTATTGATCTTATTAACCAGCCAAAATTAACACTTGTCATAATATATTCAACTGAAGCAAAAGCATCTACAACACTTGGTCGGTAATAGAACGTCATTGCAAATCCAGTAGCTACTTGAACTAAAAAACAAGTAAAAACTAATCCACCAAAACAATAAAAAATATTAACATGAGGTGGTACGTACTTACTAGTAATATCATCTGCAATTGATTGAATTTCTAATCGCTCTTCAAACCAATCATAAACTTTACTCATAAAACCTTTTTATAAAATTTTTAAACACAGCTAGGCAATAATTTGAATAAGCTTATAAACTATAAAAAATTATTTAAGGCGAGAGTGGGATTCGAACCCACGGAATCCGTAAAGATTCATCTGATTTCAAATCAGACGCAATAGACCAACTCTGCCATCTCGCCAAAAGATTAGCGGGTTCACTAATCTTAAATTTTAACTTTCGTAAGTACTAATTCCACTAAATTTAATTGAAGCAGGATTTGGATTTTTACCAATAGAAAAATCTCTGCTATTTACTGCTGTTCTACCTGGATTAACTTTTTCTGGAAATACCCCATCTTTTGGATGCAAATACTGAATTTCACCACTCGGAAAGATTCTGTATATTTTGTAGTCATTTATTTTAAAAGTTCGCAACTGAGTTCCTAATGCTAAACATTGTTCTTTCCTTGCTAAATATAATAAATTTTCTCCTTTTCTCATTATTGCTGCTCCACCAGTAGGCATTTCGAAAATTTGTTCTTTACTACTAGTCCAAGTAATTGCATATTTTTCTTCAACTTCAGCTGCACGTAGCCAGCCACCTGTACTTCCACCAAACGTAGGGAATGGTGTTTGTAAATTTAATGTCATACCTAAAACCTTATCATTATTTAACGTTTAATATATTATTTTAATAAAAATTTTAGAATTTTTCCGTTAATTTATAAAATTATCTAGCGGAGAATGGATTTGAACCATTGACCTTCGGGTTATGAGCCCAACGAGCTACCAGACTGCTCTACTCCGCGTGACAAAACATGGCTTAATTATAATAAAATTAATTATACCAATTAAAGTATGTTTTGTCTATAACTTTAAAATGAGTCAATTAAATTGCAAAATTTAACTTAATAGCTAGTAAAAAATAACAAAGAATAAGAAACCAAGTGAAGCCATTTAAAAACTTTTCCGCAGAGGTTGGGGATCCAAGAAAATCATTTTTTGTTGCGAAGCTTGTTAAACCAGCATTATTAGGTATACGAATCAAAATTAATAAAATTAATAAAATATTTATGATTAACCAGATAAGTTTTAACATGTATTATCCTATAAATAAGAAGTAAATTGTTCAATCGAATTTAAATAAAACTCTCAAATTTTTCTTACTTTTTAATTAATCTTCAATTTCAAAAATTTCTTTGAAAACTTTGGAAACTTTATCACCAGAATCAATTGATTCTAAAGGGTCTTTTCTTAAACGATGTCGTAAACATAAAGTAATAACTGTTGCAATATCATCAATAGTAACTGTTGTGCGTCCATTATATGCTGCAAAAGCCTTAGCTGCACGATTTGTTACAATATCACCCCGAAGCCCATCAACATCTAACTTACTACATACTTCTGATATTTTTAATCGTAAATTATAATCTAATTCAACTGATGAAAGTAAATTCTGGGCTTCAACTATTTTATCACGTAATTCTTGTTGTTGTTTTTCGTAATTTTCAACCCAAACGTCTGGCGTCTGATCAAACGATGTTCTTTCTTCAACAACTTTAACTCTTAATTTTGGATCTTTAACAGTACGAATCTCAGCATGCATACCAAATCGATCTAATAACTGAGGTCTAAGTTCTCCTTCCTCCGGATTTCCAGATCCGACTAAAACAAATCTTGCAGGATGACGAATCGAAATCCCTTCTCGTTCAACAGTATTCCAACCAGAAGCTGCTGAATCTAATAAAATATCAACTAAATGGTCGTCCAATAAATTTACTTCATCTACATACAAAATTCCTCGATTTGCTTTTGCTAGTAGACCAGGCTCAAAAGCTTTTATACCTTCAGTTAAAGCTTTTTCTATATCAATAGTACCACAAACTCGATCTTCTGTTGCTCCTAATGGCAAATCTACCATTGGGATTTTTATAAATTCTGTCTCAATATTCTGAGAATTTTGTATTGCAACTTTAACTTCATCACTCATTAAATCTAAATCTGATTTGTGTGAATTAAAAGGATCATCTTTTACAATTTCAATTTCTGGAAGTAAATCAGCTAACGCTCGAATTGTTGTTGATTTTCCTGTTCCTCGATCTCCCATAATCATAACACCACCAATTTTTGGATCAATCACATTTAATTGTAAAGCTAATTTCATTTCTTCTTGTCCTACAATTGCAGTGAAAGGAAAAACTGGTTTGTTATATTTCTTTAAATCGTCTGTTGTCATAATTCTGTTTAAAAATTATTAAAAAAAATTTTTTATTGATATAATGTTGCACCTAAACGAATTGCTAAGATACTTGCTGTCAACGCAATAACTAACATTGTATAGACTTGAGAATCAGTAATCATATTATTTTCCTTTATATTTTCTTAATTTTATAGAAGTTTTAATATTTTATCTCTGAGACATTCTTCTAAAGTGAATTATAGCATAGTTTTTAAAAGTTTAATTAATGTTTCCAAAATTAACTAAATAGAGTCTAGTTCTAATAATTATAGGTTGCTAAAAAAGCAATAATATTAATTTGGCAATTAATATAATATAGATTATAAGTTAAAATTCGTATTTTAAAAAATAAAGCTAGATTGTTTAAAACAACAAAATTTAAAAGAAAATTTGGGTAGTTAAAAAAACTTTCGTAAAAAATTTTTTATCTAATTTGAAAAATTATAAAACTATTCAATTATAATAAAAGGTATACGCTGAAAAGATTTTAGTAAAAATTTTAGATTTAAGGTTTACTTATTAAATAATTTTATTTAAGGATTCATAAATATGACCATTGTTATTGGACAAAATCAAGAACGTGGCTTATTTGATCTTGTTGATGATTGGTTAAAAAAAGATAGGTTTGTTTTTGTTGGTTGGTCTGGGTTATTATTATTCCCGACTGCGTATTTAGCTGCAGGTGGTTGGTTTACTGGTACAACATTTGTTACTTCATGGTATACACATGGCTTAGCGAGCTCATATTTAGAAGGTTGTAACTTTTTAACTTCTGCGGTTTCTACTCCAGCAAATAGTATGGGTCATTCTTTATTATTATTATGGGGTCCAGAAGCACAAGGTGATTTTACGCGTTGGTGTCAAATCGGTGGCCTTTGGACATTCGTTGCTTTACATGGTGCATTCGGGTTAATAGGTTTCACTTTACGTCAATTTGAAATTGCTCGATTAGTTGGAATTAGACCTTATAATGCGATTGCTTTCTCTGGTCCAATTGCTGTATTCGTTTCAGTTTTCTTATTATATCCGTTAGGTCAAGCTAGTTGGTTCTTCGCTCCTAGTTTTGGTGTAGCTGCTATTTTTAGATTCTTATTATTTATACAAGGTTTTCATAACTGGACATTAAATCCATTCCATATGATGGGTGTGGCTGGTATCTTAGGTGGAGCTTTACTTTGTGCAATTCACGGTGCTACTGTTGAAAATACATTATTTGAAGATGGAGATGCTGCAAATACATTCCGTGCATTCACTCCGACACAATCTGAAGAAACATATTCAATGGTTACTGCGAATCGTTTCTGGTCTCAGATTTTTGGTGTAGCTTTTTCAAATAAGCGCTGGTTACACTTCTTTATGTTATTTGTTCCGGTTACTGGTTTATGGACAAGTTCAATTGGTATTGTTGGTTTAGCATTAAACTTACGTGCTTATGATTTTGTATCTCAAGAGTTAAGAGCTGCAGAAGATCCAGAATTTGAAACATTCTATACAAAAAACATCTTGTTAAATGAAGGTATCCGTTCATGGATGGCTGCACAAGATCAACCACATGAAAACTTTGTATTCCCTGAGGAGGTATTACCACGTGGAAACGCCCTTTAATAGTAGTATAGCAGGTCGTGACATTGAATCAACAGGTTTCGCTTGGTGGAGCGGAAATGCTCGTTTAATTAATGTCTCAGGTAAATTATTAGGTGCACATGTTGCTCATGCCGGATTAATGGTTTTTTGGGCTGGTGCAATGGTACTATTTGAAGTATCTCATTATGTTCCAGAAAAACCTTTATATGAACAAGGTTTTATTTTAATCCAACATTTAGCAACATTAGGTTATGGAGTTGGTCCTGGTGGGGAAATTACAACAACAGTACCTTATTTTGCAGTTGGTGTTATTCATTTAATTTCTTCTGCGATTTTAGGATTTGGAGGAATTTATCATTCATTGTTAGGTCCTGATACATTAGAAGAATCATTCCCATTTTTTGGTTATGATTGGCGAGATAAAAATAAAATGACAACAATCTTAGGTATTCATTTATGTTTACTTGGAATTGGATCTTTCTTATTAGTTATTAAGGCAATGTATTTAGGTGGTGTTTATGATACATGGGCACCCGGTGGTGGTGATGTTCGATTTATCACAACTCCGACTTTAAATCCGATTGTTATTTTTGGTTATGTTTTCCGATCACCTTTCGGTGGAGACGGTTGGGTTGTTGCTGTTAATAACATGGAAGATGTTGTAGGTGGACATATTTGGGTTGGTATTTTATGTATTACAGGCGGTATCTGGCATATCTTTACAAAACCTTTTGCATGGGCTCGTCGTGCATTTGTTTGGTCCGGAGAAGCATACCTTTCATATAGTTTAGCAGCTATTTCGTTAATGGGTTTCACGGCAGCTTTATATGCTTGGTATAATAATACAGCTTATCCTAGTGAGTTATATGGTCCAACTGGTCCTGAGGCATCACAAGCGCAAGCATTTACTTTCTTAGTTCGAGATCAACGTTTAGGTGCAAATGTTTCTTCTGCACAAGGTCCAACTGGTCTAGGAAAATATTTAATGCGTTCACCTAGTGGTGAGATCATCTTTGGTGGTGAAACAATGCGTTTCTGGGATTTACGTGCGCCATGGGTTGAACCTCTACGTGGTCCAAATGGTTTAGATATTAATAAAATAAAAAATGATATCCAACCGTGGCAAGAACGTCGTGCTGCTGAATATATGACACATGCTCCATTAGGTTCATTAAATTCAGTAGGTGGTGTTGCAACAGAGATTAACTCAGTGAATTACGTTTCTCCACGTTCTTGGTTATGCTGTTCACATTTCTTCCTAGGTTTCTTCTTCTTAATCGGTCATTGGTGGCATTCTGGTCGTGCTCGGGCAGCTGCAGCAGGTTTTGAAAAAGGTATTAATCGTGCAAACGAACCTGTTCTTTCTATGCGTCCAATTGATTAACAATTAAAATATTTTTATCCAGTAGATTTTAACTGGATAAAAATATTTTCTACTTAAAATTCTTTATTTTTTCTAAAACTTTAATAAATCAAATTTATAAAAATGGGTTACCTGGGACTCGAACCCAGAACAAATCGGTTAAAAGCCGAGTACTCTACCATTGAGTTAGCAACCCTTGACTTATATTAACATGAAAGTAGTTAAATATTAAAGTATTTAATCTAAAAATTTTTATATAAAGTATACTAATAACAATTAAAATATTATTATAAATAATATTTTTACTTTATTGTTTTTAAAGTAGAATTACTAATAACATTATAGATTATTTTGTTATTTGAAATTTTAATAAGAATTTAAATATTAAGGATTTTAAAAATGACTAATTGGCAAGTAATAGGTCAAATAATAGCAACTGGTGCTATCATGTTATCAGGTCCAGCAGTAATTGTATTATTAGCTATAAAAAAAGGTAATCTTTAATTCATTACTTATATAAGTTTATAATTATAAAAAGTTTTAAGGAATATATATGATAACAGCTTTAGTTAGTTTATTAGTTCTAATTTCGTTAGGTTTAATTATAACCGTTCCAGTAGCTTTAGCAACTCCAGGAGAATGGGAAAATTCAAAAAGTACATTTAATAAAGTTTTTCAAGCTTGGGTCGGTCTTGTTATCGTAATTGCAGCTGCAGATGGAATTACATCATCAATCTAGTTAATTTAGAAATTATAGTGTAAACTATAATTTCTAGATTAATCTAAACTATTGACATATGAAAATAATTCATATATAAATAATTTATTATTAAACGAAGTTATGCGGGCATAGCTCAGTGGTAGAGCGCAACCTTGCCAAGGTTGATGTCGCGCGTTCGAATCGCGTTGCCCGCTTTACCGATTTTTAAAATCGGTAGTAATAGCCCCCATCGTCTAGAGGCCTAGGACAGCTCCCTTTCACGGAGCAGACAGGGATTCGAATTCCCTTGGGGGTATTATATACAAATATTTATTTATCTCGAAACATTTATTATTATTGCTAACGGATATTTTATTGACAATATACATATAAAATTTCTATTATTAAACTAACGATTACTTGTTGTTAAATAATTGAATGGTATTAATGACTTTTTGATACCTATTTAAAAAACAAATAATAAAAATTAAAACTTGATTTCTGAAATGTTTATAAAAATTTAAATCTAACATTAGAAATGTCAACAAATATAGAAAATACAAGGAATATTTTATTAACAATATTGGATTTTATTTGGTATAAAGTACAGTATATTACAACTCATGGATTCACAGTTGAAGAATTTCAACAAGCAATGTTGATTTTGTGCTTTATTCGCTTTGTTATTTATTCAAAAAAATATAATATAATTACATCGGCTAAAATATGTGCTATTGGTTTTATATCTTGTATCCTTTGGGCAATGGCTCTTAATGATTGTATAGGTATCTATTATCCAAGTTTGGTTTTTCATCCATTACTTCGAAATATCTATCAAGAAGAGGTTAATTATCGAGAAATTGCATTAGCCAGTGCTGGCGATCGATTACTAGATGATTTAGTAAGACAGACTACTACGCATAACAGTGGTAATTTCAGTATTTCTGAAATCATGACATCGTTTTTTGCAAGATTACCATCTCCTATTTCTAATATAACAGATCCTATTTATATATTTTTAAAACGTGACCTTTTCGAAACCTGTACGAAATTCTATAAAACTAACCTAAGACATTTAGTTTCTATTTTTGTATATGTTGGTTGTGTTAGAGTAGGAAAAAAATATTGCCCATATCATATTAGATGGCATTTTACATTCATAACTTTATACAATACTTTTGTACCTTATCTTTTCTCATGTACAATGAGAGCAAGAAATTTTTTGTATAATGTTGTAATTCCAGAACAACGTTTTGAGGAGGCAGAAAATCTGGAGTTATATATTGGTGCATGGGTCTTCGTTCATATTACTTTTCTAATGATTGCAATGATTCATGCTCTATTTTCGCAATATTTTTATATCCCTTTTCTAACATATAGTGTTGAATTACATGTTGGCAAGCGTCCAAAAAAAAGTATATATAGTGGTGGATATACAGCATGGCAAGATGATTTTAACTTTTTTAATATAAGATTACGGGATACACTACGTCTATGGTGGGGATTTTTAGGAAAAGGTACGCAAAATAAAGGACGAAGAAAAAATAAGTGAAGTTCATTTCGATAGCATAGGTTTGTTTTATAATGATACAAAAATTTACTATTTCTAAAGAAATAGTATTCTTTTAGAAATAGTAAATTTATCGGTTATAGTGAAGAACCTAATCCTGAGTATGATCCATAGATAAATAAACTAACTATCGTAATAACCGCTAAACCACCAACTAAACCTACAAGCCATAAAGGAATTCGACCAGTATTCGACATAAAAAGCTCCTAATTCTAATTGTTAATTGAAAAAATAACTTGAAAATAATACAGCTAAAACAAAGATCAATAGAAGTCCCCAAAAAAGAGAAGTTCGGTTTAATTCTACTGCTTGTTTATTAGGATTTGGACCTGTCATAAGTTTTACCTCTTTTCTATATAATTAATTTATCTTTGAATAAATTGCATTGCTGTAATTCCACCTAAGAAAAATACAGTTGGAATTGCCAAACCATGAATTGCAAGCCAACGGAAAGTAAAAATCGGATATGCGACAGGTTGATTAACATTTTTTGACATAAATTTTACCTCTTATAAACCTTTAGTTAAATCTTCTAATTCTTGTTTTGCACTAAAACGATCGTTTACTAACGGAACTTGTTGACGATCTTGTGTAAAGTATTCATTTGGACGTGGAGTACCAAATACATCATATGCTAATCCTGTACTTACAAATAACCATCCAGAAACAAAAAGAGATGGAATAGTTATACTATGGATAATCCAATATCTTACACTAGTTATAATATCTGAAAACGGACGTTCACCAGTAGATCCACCAGACATAATTTTGTATTCTCCTATCTATAAAAATTATTGTTACTCATTCTAAAGTTTTGATTTTGTCCAAGAGCGAGCAGGGAGAATCGAACTCCCATCATTAGCTTGGAAGGCTAAGGTTTTACCACTAAACTATGCCCGCATAGATTTATTATAAAATCATGCGGGTATTAAAAGCAATAAAATCTTATAAATTTTCTAATTTCAAGTCTAAAAATTTAGCTAAATCTGAAGCTTCTTCTTCTAGATTTGAAATGGCAGTAGGTTGTTCCACAGATGTAATAGGAATTCTTCGTTCATCTTTTAAACATAAATAAATAGTTCTTTGTGGATTTAGACCTTCTGAAATTTTAATTCCAATTGATTTAATACTATTTAATGGATATGTTAAAAGAACATTTCGGTTTTTTCCTGGAAATCCTTTTCTTACAATCTTTATCAAGTTATCAATTTTATTATATTCATTGTAACCACCACCAATATCCCAGACTAAAGTTAGAAAGATATAAACACTTATAGAAAAACTAAGTGTCCCATAAAAAATCATTACAATTCCCTGAGGTATAAATACTAGCTCAGTTGAGTTAGAAAATGGTAGTAAATTTATCTTGAAATAACTTGAACATCCTGCTAATAGAAAACTAATACCTCCAATAAAAAGAAAAAAGGTCCAGAAGTAATTACTAAAACGTCTAGATCCAATAATTTTATCTTGACGAATATTTCCTTGCATTTTTTCTGATTTAATAAAAAATTAAATTAATTTAATTGCTTTTAATCCTAAGAATAAACCCAGAGAAAGGGTAAAACAAAACCCTATCAATAAAAAATAGTCAATAATAAGTACCATAAATATCTTTTTGTATTATAAAATCAAATTTATAAAAATTTTTGTATATATTAGTATATATTATATAATAATCTATATTAAAATTTTGGTTGGTAAAAATTTTGATTGATTTATTAAATATCAGAGACTAACTAAAACTTTTATTACTAATTATATTAAAATTTATGTTATTTTTATGGCTAATTTTATAAAACCTTATAATGATGATCCTTTTGTAGGACATTTAGCAACACCTATCACATCATCATCAGTAACTCGAGCTCTTTTAAAAAATTTACCAGCATATCGTTTTGGATTGACCCCTTTATTACGTGGGTTAGAGATTGGTTTAGCACATGGTTATTTTTTAATAGGACCATTTTTTAAACTAGGACCATTAAGAAATTCTGATGTTGCCTTACTAGCAGGTTTTGTTTCAACAATTGGATTAATTCTTATTTTAACATTAGGTCTTACAATTTACGGTATTGCCGTATTTGGACAATCAAAAACTGAACTCGATGAACGTTCAAATAATCTTCAAACAAAAAAAGCTTGGGATCAATTTAAAGGTGGGTTTTTTGTTGGAGCATGTAGTAGTGCAGGTTTTGCTTTTATTTGTTTATCAAGTATACCAACTATTCTTTCAAAATAAAAAATTTAAAGCTCGTATATTTATAACAAACAGACTTTAATAAAATTAATTAATTAGATATATACGAGCTTTAAATTTTTTATATTATAAAAGAACCATTGATTTAGAGAGCAAAACATCCTATCAACATTTTTTATTGAAAATAATATCTTTTAAAGTTATAATGATAATGTATCAATATACAAATATTTTTATCTTACTCTTTTCTTAATATAAAAAATTGAAAAAATGAATACACAACATACAAACTCTGTAAACTTACAAGAAGAATATACTAAAACAGAGATAGCTAAAATTCTAAATTTATTAGATGAGGAATTAGTTGGTTTAGCACCTGTTAAAGCAAGAATTCGCGAGATTGCTGCGTTATTATTAATAGATAAATTAAGACGGAATTTAGGGATTACAGCAGGAAGTCCCGGGTTACATATGTCTTTCACTGGAAGTCCGGGTACAGGAAAAACAACTGTGGGACTAAAAATGGCTGATATTTTGTATCAATTAGGATATGTTAAAAAAGGTCATTTATTAACAGTTACAAGAGATGATTTAGTGGGACAATATATCGGTCATACAGCACCTAAAACAAAAGAGGTTTTAAAAAAAGCTATGGGTGGGGTACTTTTTATTGACGAAGCTTATTATTTATACAAACCTGATAATGAAAGAGATTATGGGTCTGAAGCAATTGAGATTCTTTTACAAGTTATGGAAAACCAACGTGATGATTTAGTTGTCATATTAGCTGGATATAAAGAACCTATGGATAAATTTTATGAATCTAATCCGGGTTTATCCTCTCGAATTGCAAACCACATAGATTTTCCAGATTATACTACTGAAGAGTTATTTAAAATTGCAAAAATGATGTTGGAAGAGCAACAATATCAATTAACTGTAGAAGCAGAAACCGCTTTGATAGATTATATCAATAAACGTAAAGAACAACCATTATTTGCTAATGCTCGAAGTATAAAAAATGCTTTAGATCGTGCTAGAATGCGTCAAGCAAATAGAATTTTTGATAGTCGCGGTCAAGTTTTAACAAAAAAAGAATTAGTCAATATTGAAGCACAAGATATTTTACAAAGTACAGTTTTTAATATGTAAATAGAACTATTAAAAACTGTATTTTTGAATAAACTTCTATAAAAATATATACTTATGAGTTTACTGATTATTGGTGGTACTGGTACATTAGGACGTCAAATTGTTTTACAGGCCTTAACAAAAGGCTATAAAGTTCGTTGTTTAGTGAGAAACTTGAGAAAAGCGAATTTTTTAAAAGAGTGGGGTGCGGAGTTAGTTTATGGAGATTTAACATTACCTGAGACAATACCTTCATGTTTGCGAGGTATTACGGCTGTTATAGATGCTTCTACAAGTCGCCCTTATGATTTATCAACAATGAAAAAAGTCGATTGGGATGGAAAATTAGCTTTAATTGAAGCTTCGAAAGTCGCAAATGTTCAGCATTTTATTTTTTGTTCAGTTCTAAATTTAGAGCAATTTCCTAATATTCCATTATTAGCGATGAAACAAAGTGTTGAGATAAAGTTAATGGAATCTCAGATTCCATATACAATTTTCAGATTAACAGGTTTTTATCAGGGTTTAATTGAACAATACGCAATTCCAATTTTAGAAAATTTACCTATTTGGATAACCAATGAAAAAACTTGTGTTTCATACATGGATACACAAGATATAGCTAAATTTTGTCTGCAAGCATTACAGCTTCCAAAAACAAAAAATAAAATTTTCTTTTTAGGTGGGCCAAAAGGTTGGTTGTCATCAGAAATTATTAAATTGTGTGAGCAATTAGCTGGTCAGTCAGCAAAAGTCAAAACAATTTCGGTCTTTATTTTAAAATTTTCAAGTCAGATTCTCGGGTTTTTCGAATGGGGGCAGAATATTAGTGATCGATTAGCGTTTGCAGAAATCTTGAATGTTGAAAATAATTTCTCTAAATCAACTTTTGATCTATATAAAACATTTAAAATAGATCCAAGTGAAATAATACAATTAGATGATTATTTCTTAGAGTACTTTATTAGGTTACTTAAACGACTAAAAGATATTAATTTTGAAGATGTGCAAAAACAAAAAAATCTAGTTATCTAAATTACTTTATGAATTATACAAGCTTTATTATTAAAATTTTAAAAGAACCTGAACAAAGTTTTTTGCAAAATAATATTGTTGTTACAAAAATGCTTGTTAAATTCATTTCCCCACGAACGAAAACTTTCAATATAAAAGACACTTTTCAAATTTCAATCTGGGAAAATTTATCTTACGAAACAATAAAATATTATCAACCAAATGATTATATTATTATAGAAGGTTACATTTCTTTAAGGCCCAATTTTAGTTCATCGGATAAAATTTCTAAAACCGATCGACAAGTTGAAATTTCAGTTTTTAAACATTATCCTTTTCTTCTAATATGAAAATTTGATAAAATATGTTAAAAATATTTTCTTTATCTAATTAAATAATTCAGAATTAAAATATTTTAGTATAATTAATATTATTAGAATAAGTTCCTAGGAAAAATATAATGTTAACTTTAAAAATTTTAGTTTACACAACTGTTATCTTTTTTGTTTCTTTATTTATTTTTGGTTTTCTTTCAAGTGATCCATCAAGAAATCCGAATCGGAAAGATCTTGAATAATTTAGTCATATTCGTTAAATATTTAACGAATATGAGTTTCTTTAACCATCTACATTTTTTTGTATTTCAATAATTAGTTATTTATTTATATTTATTTGATAAAAAATTTTTATTTTTATTTTTCTCAATAAATTTAATTTTTTATTAAAAAGTAAACTATTATATAGTTAACTCTATTTTTATGAAAATTTTTACTAAAAAACTTAAATTTTTATTTTTTTTTAATGAAACGTTTAAACTTAATTACTTTACTTATTGGACTTTTAGTTATTTTTACTCCTAAACAAGCTTTCGCAGAGATCGGTGGTTTAACTAAGTGTAGTGAGTCTGCTGCATTTAATAAAGGATTCAAAGCAAGTGTTAAAAAGTTAGAACAAAGACTTGCAAAATATGAAAGTGGATCTCCAGCGGCGTTAGCTTTAGAACAACAAATCGAACGAACTAAAGCACGTTTTGATAAATATAGTCGTTCTAAACTATTATGTGGTGCGGATGGTTACCCTCATTTAATTGCAGATGGAGATTGGAGTCATGCTGAAGAATTTATTCTTCCTGGATTTGGCTTTATTTATATCTCTGGCTGGATTGGTTGGGTAGGTAGAAAATATTTACGTGCAGTAAGTACTACAAAAAATCCGACTGAAAGTGAAATTATTATTAATGTCCCTTTAGCTCTAAAAATAATGACTACTGGCTACATCTGGCCGATTTCAGCATGGCAAGAATTAATAAGTAAAGAATTAATTGCACCTGCAGAAGAGATTACAGTATCACCACGCTAACTTTATTTACTTTATAGTTTTAATTAAAAGAATTTATTCGGATTATATGAACGATTTTCAAAAATACTTGTCGACAGCTCCTGTATTATTAACTATATGGATGACGTTTACTGCTGGTCTTATCATCGAAACAAATCGATTTTTTCCCGATATGTTAGGTCTATATTTTTAAAAAACTATTAAAAAGAGTAGGTTATAAAACTGCTCTTTTTAATAGTTTTTAATAATGTTTATCCAAATTTACCTGATGTTGATGCTATAACAAAAGCAGCATAGGTTAAAATAAAACCAACTGTAAAATGAGCTAAACCCACTAAACGAGCTTGTACAATTGAAAGAGCAACTGGTTTGTCTCTCCAACGAACTAAATTTGCTAAAGGTGTACGTTCATGAGCCCAAACTAATGTTTCTATTAATTCTTGCCAATAACCACGCCAAGAAATTAAGAACATAAATCCGGTTGCCCAAACTAAATGAGCAAATAAGAACATCCAAGCCCAAACTGATAAATTATTCATACCAAACGGATTGTATCCATTGATTAATGGAGAAGAATTTAACCATAAATAATCTCTTAACCAGCCCATAATATAATTTGAAGACTCGTTAAATTGACCAGGATTACCACCCCAGATTGTCATATGTTTCCAATGCCAATAGAAAGTTACCCATCCAATAGTGTTTAGCATCCAGAACATTGCAAGATAAAAAGCATCCCATGCTGAGATATCACAAGTTCCACCACGTCCAGGACCATCACAAGGGAAACTGTAACCAAAATCTTTTTTATCTGGCATTAACTTTGAGCCACGGGCATCTAAAGCACCTTTAACTAAAATTAATGTTGTTACATGTAAGCCAAGTGCGATTGCATGATGAACTAAAAAATCACCAGGTCCAATTTGTAAAAATAAGTCATTTTTATTATTATTAATAGCTTCTAACCAACCAGGTAACCATACTTGACTACCAGCTATAGTAGCTGGGTTTTCAGGAGATGCTAATAGAACATTAATTTGATAAACAGCTTTTCCTGATGCAGATTGTACAAATTCAGCAAATAAAGGTTCAAATAAAATTTGTTTTTCTGGTTGTCCAAAAGCTACAACAGTATCATTATGAATATATAAACCCAGTGTATGGAAACCCAAGAATAATGAAGCCCAACTTAAGTGAGAAATAATCGCTTCTTTATGTTCTAACATACGTGCTAAAACATTATTCTTGTTTACTTCTGGATCATAATCTCTGACAAAAAATATTGCTCCGTGAGCAAAAGCGCCTACCATTAAAAATCCAGCAATATATTGATGATGCGTGTATAATGCAGCTTCTGTCGTAAAATCTTTTGATAAAAAAGCATAAGGTGTTAAAGAATAGATATGTTGAGCAGTTAACGATGTTGCAACTCCTAAACAAGCTAAAGCTAATCCTAGTTGAATATGTAATGAGTTTGTAATTGTCTCAAATAAACCAACATGACCTGCTCCTAAACGACCCCCCGGTGGGCGATGAGCGTCTAAAATTTCTTTCATATTATGCCCGATACCAAAGTTTGTTCGGTACATATGTCCCGCAATAATAAATACAACAGCAATTGCTAAATGGTGATGAGCCATATCACTTAACCACAATGATTGCGTTTGTGGATGAAAACCACCTAGGAATGTTAAAATTGCAGTTCCTGCTCCTTCAGTTGTTCCATATACGTGATTTGCATTATCTGGATTACTAGCATATACGGTCCAATCTCCTGTAAAGAATGGAGTTAAGCCAGCTGGATGTGGCGGTGTTGTTAAAAAATTATCCCAACCAACATGTACTCCACGAGAAATCGGAATTGCAACATGAACTAAATGACCTGTCCATGCTAATGAGCTAACACCTAACAAACCAGATAGATGGTGATTTAAGCGAGATTCATTATTTTTAAACCAAGCAAGACTTGGTCTAAATTTTGGTTGTAAATGTAACCATCCTGCGAATAATAATACACAAGAAAGTATCAATAATCCTAATGAACCACGATAAAGTTCTTGATTTGTTCTAAAACCAATTGTATACCACCATTGATAAATACCAGAGAAAGAAATATCAACTGGATAACTGTTACCTTTACTGAATGCTTTAATTGCCGACTCACCAAAATGTGGGTCCCAAATAGAATGGGCAATTGGTTTTGTCTTTAATGGGTTTTTTACCCATTGTTCAAAATTACCTTGCCATGCAACATGAAATAAATTTCCTGAAGTCCATAAGAAAATTACAGCTAAATGTCCGAAATGCGATGCGAAAATCTTTTGGTAAAGATTTTCTTCGGTCATACCATCGTGAGCTTCTAAATCATGAGCAGTCGCTATTCCATACCAAATTCTTCGCGTTGCTGGATCTTGTGCAAGGGCTTGGCTAAACTTTGGAAATTTAGTTGCCATAATTTTTAGATGCCTATTTTATAAATGATAGTTATAAATAAAATGAATTTTATGAATTAAAAGAACTCTTAATTTTTAACTTATAGAAAGTGCACGTGCTAAGAAGAATGACCAAGTTGTACCAATTCCGCCAAGTAAATAATGTGCTAAACCTACTGCACGACCTTGTGTAATACTTAATGCACGAGGTTGAATCGACGGTGCGAAGTTTAATTTATTATGAGCCCAGACAATTGATTCGATTAATTCTTGCCAGTAACCACGTCCACTGAATAGGAACATTAAACTAAATGCCCAAATAAAATGAGCTCCTAGGAATATTAAACCATATGCAGATAATGCTGAACCATACGACTGAATTACTTGCGATGCTTGTGACCATAAGAAATCACGTAACCAACCGTTTATTGTAATTGAACTTTGTGCAAAATTACCACCTGTAATATGTGAAATACTACCATCTGGAGAAATACTTCCCCAAACATCAGATTGCATTTTCCAACTAAAATGGAATATTACAACTGAAATTGAATTATACATCCAAAATAACCCTAAAAAGACATGATCCCAGCTTGAACTTTGACAAGTTCCACCTCGACCTGGACCATCACAAGGGAATCTAAAACCTAAATTCGCTTTATCAGGTATTAATTTTGAACTACGAGCATATAAAACGCCTTTTAGCAAAATTAAGACTGTAACATGAATGGTAAATGCGTGTATATGATGTACCATAAAATCTGCCGTCCCTAATTTTATCGGCATCATCGCAATTTTTCCTCCTACTCCAATAACATCACCACCAAAAGCGTAACTAGTGGTAGCTAAAGCATTAGGAGCAGTTGTTCCTGGAGCTAATAGATGAATATTTTGTATCCATTGAGCAAAAATTGGTTGTAACTGGATAGCTTTATCCGAAAACATATCTTGAGGTCGACCTAATGCTCTCATTGTATCATTATGAATATAAAATCCAAAAGCATGACAGCCTAGGAAAATACAAACCCAATTTAAATGTGAAATTATTGCATCACGATGTCTTAATACACGATCTAATAAATTATTATAATTATTAGCAGGAGTATAATCACGAACCATAAAAATTGCACCGTGAGCTGCACCACCAACTACACAAAATCCGCCAATCCACATATGATGAGTGAATAGAGATAACTGAGTCGCATAATCTGTTGCTAAAAACGGATAAGGCGGCATAGCATACATATGATGAGCTACAATAATACTCAAAGATCCCATCATTGCTAAATTTATTGCTAACTGAGCATGCCATGATGTTGTTAAAATTTCATATAACCCTTTATGACCTTCTCCAGTGAATGGTCCTTTATGAGCTTCTAAAATTTCTTTCATACTATGACCAATACCCCAATTTGTTCTATACATATGGCCAGCAATAATAAACATTACTGATAACGCTAAATGATGATGAGCAATGTCAGTTAACCATAAACCACCAGTTATTGGGTTTAATCCACCTTTAAATGTTAAGAAATCTGAATACTGGTTCCACTGTCCTGTAAAGAAAGGCGCTAATCCATAGTTAAAACCTGGATATAGTTGTGCCATTAATTCTCTATTAATCAGAAATTCGTGTGGTAATGGAATTTCTTGTGGAGCTACACCTGCATCTAATAATTTGTTAATCGGTGATGCAATATGAATTTGATGACCAGACCATGATAAACAACCTAAACCTAATAAACCAGCTAAATGATGATTCATCATTGATTCAGCGTTTTGGAACCATTCTAATTTAGGAGCTGCTTTATGATAATGGAACCAACCAGCAAATAACATAACTGCAGACATAAATAAACCACCTAATGCGGTCCAATATAATTCAACTTCACTTGTAATACCTTCTGCTCGCCACATTTGGAACCATCCTGATGTTGTTTGAACACCTTGGAAGTTTCCGCCAACATCAGCATTTAAAATTTCTTGACCAACAATCGGCCAAACAACTTGTGAACTTTGTTTTATACCAATTGGATCTGATAACCATGCAGAGTAATTAGAAAAATACGCACCATGGAAATGCATACCACTTATCCATAGAAATATGATTGCTAATTGACCAAAATGCGCACTAAAAATTTTTCGAGAAACCTCTTCTAATGAACTTGCTTGGCTGTCAAAATCATGAGCATCAGCATGTAAGTTCCAAATCCATGTAGTTGTTTTTGGACCTTTAGCTAATGTTCTTGAAAAGTGTCCTGGTTGTGCCCATTTTGCGAAACTAGTTTCTACGGCGTCTTTTTCAACAAAAATTTGTACATTTTTTGTTCGACGCTCTGTTGAACTTATTGCCATTTAGTTTCTCCTTTAGGGAGACAAAAATCTATGAAACTCTCATAATGAAAAAATAATCAGTTTTATTTCCTGTTTATTAAATATGAGTTTTCAATATAGCATTATAATTGATTTTTTTGAAAAATATTATTTATTGTTTAAAATTTTATTATTGTTAACTAATATTTCAATTAAGATAATATTGTAATCAATTTAAGTTATTTAATAACTTAGATATTTAATTAAAAAATAAAAGAAAATCTCTATGATTAATCGAGGTTCAACAGTTCGAATTCTTAGAAAGGAATCTTATTGGTATAATCAAACTGGAACAATTGCTACTATTGATCAAAGTGGGATTCGTTATCCTGCAGTTGTTCGATTTGAAAATGTAAATTATAGCGGAACAAATACAAATAATTTTGCGCTTAATGAATTAGTTGAAGTAGAAGCACCAAAATCAAAATAATTCAAAATTTTATTAAAATTTTGAAAAAAACAATTCGATGAATTTCGTGTCATTTTTCCTAATGTCCTTTTTTTATCGAATTGATTTTATATGCTAATCAACATTTGACAATGTGATATATGAGAAGTGGACCTCAAATTGGAAAGTCAGCCCCTAATTTTTTAACAGTTGGTGTCTACAAAAAAAAATTAGGCAAAATTCGTCTTTCAGATTATCGCGGTAAAAAATATGTAGTCCTTGTTTTTTATCCAGCTAATTTTACACCAGTTTCTCAGACTGAATTAATCGAACTAAATAATCGTGTTAAAGAATTTAAAAAACTCTCTGCTCAAATTTTAGCCATTTCAAATGATACCCCATTTTCCCACTTACGTTGTCTTTTATCTAGTCGTGAAGAAGGCGGATTACAAAATTTAAAATATCCATTAGTTTCTGACTTAACAAAAACTATTACGAATGATTATAATCTGCTTACAGATGATGGAATGGCTTTTCCTGGATTATTTATTATTGACAAAGAAGGCGTGATTCAATATTATACTGTTAATAATTTATTATGTGGAAGAAGTATCAATGAAATACTTCGAGTTTTAAAATCTATTCAATATGTTAAACAAAATCCAGGTTATGCATGTCCTGTTGATTGGAAACATGGTGATAGAATTTTATATTCACATCCACTGAAATCAAGAATTTATTTTAAAGAATTTTACCCTTCTGAAAAATTTTGAAATTTTATGCTTAAATTAAAAAACCGAAAATCAGCTCAAAAACGTTACAAAAAAACGGGTACTGGAAAATTTTTACGTCGTCATGCTTATAAAGGTCATCTTTTAATGCATAAATCCAATAAACAGAAACGTAAATTATCGCAAAGACTTTGTGTCAGTACTAGTGATAGTCAACCTATAAAATTAATGTTACCGTATTAAAATAGATGGTTAGAGTTAAACGAGGAAACGTAGCTAGAAAACGTAGAAAAAAGATATTACAACTTGCAAAAGGTTACCGTGGTGCTCATTCTCGGCTTTTTCGAGTAGCAAATCAACAGGTAATGAAAGCATTAAAATACTCTTATGTTGGAAGAAAACAAAAGAAACGTACTTTTAGAAAACTGTGGATTACACGTATTAATGCAGCTTCTAAGTTAAATGGTTTATCTTACAGCAAATTGGTTCATAATTTTAAAAAATCAAATATTGATCTGAACAGAAAAATGTTGTCACAAATTGCTATTTTAGATAGTCAAACATTTACTAAATTAGTAGCACTTTCAAAAATTTAATTTAAAATTGAACAAATTTATTTTTAATCTAACTTTTTAAGCTTATGTTAAACATTCAAACTATAATATAAATTAGAAAGTTAGTATTACTTTATTTATGAACATTGATCAGGATTTAGATAAACTACTTGAAAACTTACCGTTTTTTATTCAAGAAAAACTAAAAAATCATTCGAAAATAGATAAACTTATTGAAATTATAATCGATTTAGGACGTCGTCCGGAAGCTCGTTTTACAACTGGCCCAGAATATTTGTCACAAAAAATAATCTCATGGCAAGATATTGATTACATAACTAAACGTATTAATAAATTCAGTGACGACAATCGAGCAGGAATTGATCGAACTCTTCATCGAATAAGTTGTATTCGAAATCGTCAATATTTAATAACTGGATTAACTTGTCGAATTGGAAGGGCGATTTTTGGCACTAGTAGTATAGTACGTGATTTACTTGAATCCGACCAGTCTATTTTAATCTTAGGAAAACCAGGTGTGGGTAAAACCACTATTATTCGTGAAATTGCTCGCGTACTTTCAGATGAAATGGAAAAACGGGTAATAATTGTTGATACGTCTAATGAAATTGCTGGAGATAGTGACATTCCTCATTCATGTATTGGTCGAGCTAGGCGTATGCAAGTTTCAAAAACAGAGTTTCAACATCAAATAATGATTGAAGCTGTTGAAAACCATATGCCAGAAGTAATTATTATCGACGAAATTGGGACAGAATTAGAAGCACTTGCTGCTCAGACTATCGCAGAAAAAGGTGTTCAGCTTGTTGGTACAACTCATGGGAACTCCTTGAAAAATTTAATTAAAAACCCTTCTCTCTCAGATTTAATTGGCGGTATTCAATATGTTACATTAAGTGATGATGAAGCTAAAAAAAGAGGGACTCAAAAAAGTATTTTGGAACGAAAAGCATATCCTGCTTTTCAAGTAGCAATTGAAATTAATGAACAAGATTCTTGGACAATTCATGAAAACGTAAAGAACTCAATTGATTCGATTTTACACAGAAATTCTTTAATCTTACAAGTTCGAGAGTCAGCTATAAATCAAAAAATAAATATAAAATATAAAAAAATTAAAAAAGATTTACTTTCATCTTTAAAAAATTCTAATGATATCAAAAATATGATTCGAGTTAGTTCCAATAATTGGACAATTTTAAATCAGCAAACTCAAATAAGATCAAAAGATTTAGGAGTTAAAGAATTAGTCATTTACCCTTATTCCTTTTCCAATAGTTTAGTTAAAGAGGCTGGCTATAGACTAGGGTTTAAACTTTTATTAACAAAAGAGGTTAAAAAGGCAACAATTATTATTGGTCTAAAAAAATACCTGAAACATAATTTTAAATTAAAAAGACTAGCAGAAAAACGAAATATCACAATTTTCAAATTAAATCAAAGTAGTATTTATCAATTAACAAAATTATTTCGATCATTAATTTCCTAATTGTCTTTTTGTAATACTGAAAATTATGATATATAATATAAAATAACTATACACAAAATTATACTACGTAGTTATAAGGTATATAGTAGATAAAAATCTATAAAGGAGAATATTACTATGTCTGAAGATACACTAACAAAATTACAAAGCATCGTTGGTCTTCAATTAGGTATAGAACCAAGTAAAGTTAGACCAGAAGCAGATTTTTCAAAAGAATTAGGTGCCGATTCTCTAGACGTTGTTGAATTAGTTATGGCTATTGAAGAAGCTTTTGAAGTTGATATTGATGATGAAGCAGCTGGAAATATTTTTACCGTTCAAGATGTTTTAGATTATATTGAAAACATTAAAAAGTAAATCGTTCTTCTACAAAAAAACAGTTAGTATTTGATTGTGCAGCTTACGCAATCTAAAAATAAGGATGTTTTAGATTGCGTATGTAACTTATTTAACTGATTTTAGATTTTAATTTAAGTTATATTTATCAGATATTTTATAAATAATTCCTAATTCTAGAGAAAGTATATTTTTAAAAATTTCTTGTGAACAAATCCTGAGAGTTCTATAGTTTAATATCAAGTTGAATTGATCTAATAGAAAAGTAAAATAACAGTCTAATTAAAGACTAAAAACTAAAACGTTCAGAATAGAAAAAAAAGGTTGCTAAATTAAACTTTCTTATGATATAGTTTATATACAGTTTATTTTTTATAGAAAAAATAGAATAATTTTAAGTTTATCGGGATATAGCTCAGTTTGGTAGAGTACCTGCTTTGGGAGCAGGGTGTCATAGGTTCAAATCCTATTATCCCGAATTTTAGAGATTTTTTTATACGTATTCCAGTATATTATTTTTTAATCTATTATTTGCATAATTAAATCAATTTTTTGAAAGGAGATAATATATGATAACTACTTTACAATTTGATACTCTATTTTCTTCTAATTATCTTATCGCGACTGTTGGTACAGACTCAATAAAAAATTATCCTGAAATCTTTTTCCCAAAAGGGTTGAGTTTCAATCCACCTTTGTTAACTTTTTATAAAGATAATATTGAAGGATATTATAATTTTTTCATTATACAAAAAAATGCAATATTTTTACCTAATTGGTTATCAGAGATAATTCAAATTTTTGCTAATCAAAGTGTAGATACTACAATTTTACGCACAATTCAGGAATGGACATTTGGACTTTTAAATAAATTTAGAATTTTATGTGAAATAAGAGCAGCACTCTGGTGGTGGTTAATGTTTAATCCATACCAACAACCATTTAATACTTTAAGAATATTAACCGAATGGTACTTAACATCTTTAACAGGTATTTTCCCGATTATTATGGGGATTGATATTGGACCAACTATTGCAATTACTGCACTTGGAGTTTTACTTGATTTATTAAATAGATTAGTTTTTACAATGCCATATCTTCCAAGTGAGGGGGAGAAGTTTAATATCATGAATTTAGATCAATTAGATAACCCTGCATTAGCAGATTTAATTAGTAAAATTGGAGAAGATGTAATAGTATTTCGTTATCTCCCATCATTATGGTATAAATATCCAATTCCTGATTCTATACGTGATTATTGGTATCATAGAAAACCTGAGATACTGCAATATTTTTTAAAAAACTATGGAAACTTAGGAATTGATTTTCTTCCTGATAAAATATTACAATCAGAATATCATAGCTTAGTAGGACACTTCTAAATCAGATATTAATTATAAAAGATATACTTCATTTTTAAATTTGAATAATAATTTAGATTTTTATTTAATATGAATTATAAAAATACAAAAAGTAACTCATATATTTTTTAATAAACACTAAAAAATTATAAAAACACATTGTTTGACATCTTTAATCTTAATACAAGTTGATTAAAACTTTACATAAAAGTTCAAAAAGTATTTAAGTTTAAGGAAATTTTAAGAGAGTTTGATCCTGGCTCAGGATGAACGCTGGCGGTATGCCTAACACATGCAAGTCGTACGAGAGTATTTATACTCAAGTGGCGGACGGGTGAGTAACACGTGAGAATTTGCCTTTAGGAGGGGGATAACAATTGGAAACGATTGCTAATACCCCATATGCTTGAGAGTGAAAAAGATTTATCTGCCTAAAGAAAAGCTCGCGGCTGATTAGCTAGTTGGTAAGGTAATGGCTTACCAAGGCGACGATCAGTATCTGGTTTGAGAGGACGATCAGACACACTGGAACTGAGACACGGTCCAGACTCCTACGGGAGGCAGCAGTGGGGAATTTTCCGCAATGGGCGAAAGCCTGACGGAGCA
>Ga0208428_1000025_pt1 | contig 69937 bp, 69 predicted proteins | sample DEB08_DNA_11_FD_184535 | JGI IMG/M metagenome (GOLD analysis project Ga0208428, IMG submission 184535) | Aqueous microbial communities from the Delaware River and Bay under freshwater to marine salinity gradient to study organic matter... | ecosystem: Environmental > Aquatic > Marine > Coastal ... | reverse complement strand
TTCATTGGTTTTGTTGATGGTGTTGGTTGGTATGCTAGAAGTAAAGATGCTGAGCGTATGTGTGAAGGTTTTGATGATGTCTTTACATTCCATGCCGATGAACTAAATCGTTTTAAAGAACTACTCAACAAACTATTTCCAGAAAACTTTGCAGATGCTTGATAACTACCTGAACAAAATTACCGTTGGTGACTGTCTGAATCTTCTCAAGAAGATTCCAGATGAGTCTGTTGATATGACCTTTGCAGATCCTCCGTTTAACCTGAAGAAGAACTACAAAAACTATCATGATTCTCTGGAGGTTGAGGAGTATCTCAAGTGGTGTGATGAATGGATCACGGAGATGGTTCGTATTACCAAATCAACTGGATCTATTTTTATCCACAACATTCCCAAGTGGCTCACATACTATTGTCAGATTCTTAATCAGAAAGCACACTTCAAGCATTGGATTGCCTGGTATGCTCCCACTGCTCCTATGGGTAAGAGTTTACAACCAGCACACTATGGTACTTTGTTCTATGTCAAGGATATAAAGAAAGCAAAGATCTATCCTATTCGTATGCCTCATGAGAGGGAGAGGAAATCTACTTACCTAAAGAAAGATTATGGTGGTAAGAAAGATCAGATTCATCCTTTTGGACCTCTCGTTCCTGATGTATGGAATGATATTCACAGAGTAAAGCATGGCAAGTATCGAGACGATCATCCCTGTCAGTTACCAGTGCCTCTTTTAGAGCGTTTGGTTCTCATGACTACAGATGAGGGAGACGTTGTTCTAGATCCTTTCATGGGGTCTGGTACGACAGCAGTAGCGTCTAAAAAACTTGGTAGGAATTACATTGGGTTTGATCTTAGTGAGCATTATCAGAAGATTGGTGAGAATAATCTAAGTCAGGTAGAACCTAACTCTAAGGTGGGTAACTCTTGGGTGAGTTATCATCTTGGTGAGGTTAGAACACTTAGAGATAAAGACTGGGAAGATCTAAAGGATCACTTTGATATTCCTGTCAATATGAAAGACATTGATTTTACTAAAGTTACACTCAAGTCTGACATCAAAAAGTCTAAACAAAATATTGTTTCTGATGGACCTCTTGCAAAATACTTGACAAAGTGATATAATGGGGGTCGCAAGATCCTCTTTTTATGGACGTAAAAGAAAATTATTATAAGTATTGGTATGATATCTGGAGTTCTCAGACTCCAGAAGTTTTGAATGCTACTGCACTTATTCGTGTTGTTGAATGCACGAATGGTTGTGTGCAACATGCATTCAGAGATGGTGATGAGAGAGCACTTTCTGTTGAACAAACTCGTGATTGTATGAAACTCTCTATGGGCACAATCAAAAATAAAGTTCTCCCATTACCTGATGGCACAGAAGTTGTTCTTCCTAAAGAGTGTCATGGTATTATGGATGAGGCCAGAGATCTTTATGTTCGTGGATTTAAACAAGGTGATAATGAAGCATTAGAAGAGTTCTTTGCACTATCAAAGGCACACTTTAAAGTTCTTGGTAGAGAACTTATTGATGAGAAGTTTCGCTATTTTGCCGAACACTTTGAGGATGTCTTTACTCCTTATTGGATTATGATGGGCAGATTTTACATTTATAGTGTTGGTGAGTTTGTGTGAAGTATCCGAACGATCCACCTGATGCGGTCTGTCCTTATTGTGGTCAAAAGGATAGACCTTGTTCTTATGTGAATCATCTTGCCAGAGCATGGGCAAGGGCAGCATGTCAACATAAGAATAAATAATTGTAAGATGCAAGTTCTTATGCAACTCTACAATTCTCCTCAAGCCTATGTCTTTAACCTCCAAACAACGAGTTCTGCAGAAGCGAAAAGATTATGGAGGTCAAAGATAAAGGAAGAATGGGATTGGGAGTGTGCCTATTGTGGGTCTGATAAGAATCTCACAATAGATCACATTGTGCCTAGAGCAAAAGGTGGAACAGATTTTACGAAGAATGTTCTGTGTGCCTGCCACGAATGTAATCAAGATAAAGGTCATACTCCTGTGGAAGATTGGTATCTTTCTCAGGAGTTTTTTGATGTTGATAGATATGAAAAAATTAAAGATTGGATGAAACCAGAACTTCCATCCAATCTTTATCGATATGGATCTAGAAGAAATATCGTATTATAAATATATCAGCAGTATATACTGCTATTCTGGTACATACCAAATTGTAATAAATGGCCACTCCTATAAGGATTAAAAGGTCTGCCGTATCCGGTAAGAGACCTACGAAGGAACAGTTGCAGCTAGGAGAATTAGCTGTAAACTTTTACGATGGTAAAGTATTCTTCAAGCAAGATACTAATGGAGTTGGTATTGGAACCAGAATAGTAGAAATTGGTGCAGGAAGTACAAGTTCTGTAGGTAAGACGTTATATGTGGCAGATAATGGTGATGATGAGAATACTGGTTTAGATGATAAGAATGCAAAGGCAACGATTAAATCTGCAGTTGCACTTGCTGTTCCGGGAGATACTATAAAAGTATTTCCTGGAACTTATGTTGAAGATAATCCAATTAATCTTCCGGATAATGTTTCTGTTGAGGGAGCAGAATTAAGACGTTGCCTAGTTCAACCACAGAATACTGGTGAAGATTTATTTTATGTTGGACAAGGAAATCATATATCAGATATAAGTTTTGTTGGATCTGCAGCAACCAACAATTCTGCAGTAATTGCATATAGACCACTTGTAGGTGTTTCTTCGGATAGATTTTTTGATGCTGCAAGATTGATTCGTGAGAACTTAGATTTTATTGCACAAGAAACTGTAGGATATTTAAACAGTAATGACTATCCAGGATTCTCTATGAATTCTGGAACAACTGAAAGTTGTGCAGATGATATTAAGGATGTATATCTTGCAGTATGTCATGATATTACCAGAGGTGGTAATTCTAAATGTATAGAAGCAGGTAAGAAATATTTTGATATTAATGGAAACTTAGATCATATTGTTGGATTTGGTGCAACAACAATAGATGCTTTTAATTATTCAATTGGTATTGCTCGTTCATGTATTAACAATCATCCTTGGACAGGTGGATATCAGTCTGAGTATGGGCAAGTTAGAGATTTAAGTATTCAAGCAGATGGTTCTACTGGATCAAATAATGATTTTGGTTCTTGTGCAAATGTTCATTCTGCTATCACTGTTTGCGTTGGAATTGTAACTGGTATTATTCAGAACGGTATTGATGGAAATCCTGCAGTAAGTGGATTTACAACTAATTTCCCAGGGAATAGTGGAGCAATTAGTTCTGGAATTTTAACCGCATCATCAAGCCCACTACAAGGAACTGGTATAATCACGAAAGGACCATATATTAGAAACTGCACAAACTTCATTCCTAATAGTATTGGTGCAAGAATTGATGGATTTAATTCTGATCCTGGAGATCAAATAAACAATATTGGTGTTCAGGGATCTTTCAATGTAGATTCTTATACACAATATAATCAAGGTGGTATTGGAGTATCAGTTACAAATGGTGCATATGCACAATTGGTATCACTCTTTACGATTTGCGACGACATTGCTGTTTATACTGGTGGTGGTGGTCAGTGTGATTTGACAAATTCCAATTCTTCTTTCGGGACAAAAGGTCTTGTATCAAAGGGAGTTGGAGATGCTTCAAGTAAATGTATTGATCGTTATACTGGAGAAGTTTCTACATCTGCAGAACAACTTGCAGAAAAAGTAGTTGTATCTGGAATTGGAACTCATAGACCATACTCTGGACAGGCAATTTACTTTGGAAAGTTGTATTATGAAGTAGATGATATTGTAGTTTCTTCTGGTGGAACTGGATACACAAATCCACCGATAGTAACTATTTCATCTCCGACTGGACCTGGTAATGCAATTGATGCAACCTCTACTGCAACAATTGAAAATGGATCTGTTACTGAAATTAATATTATTAGTAGAGGAACACAGTATACTTCTACTCCAACAATAACACTATCATCTCCTGATGTTGGTATTAATACTGCAACTGCAACAATTAGTTTGAGACCAATATATTATGGTGTCAAATCTTCGACAGAACCATCTGCTGGTATATCAACAATCACTTTAAATAGAAATCTAAATAATCCAATAGGTATTGGAACAACTGTATTTTTCTCTCGTCAGAGTCTTCAGATAGTAAGTTCCCATTCCTTCCAATATATTGGTGCAGGGAATACAATTGAAACTGCATATCCCTCTAGAGGTGGAGTTACTATTCAGAATAATGAAGTTATAAAACTTGATGGTGGACAGATTGTTTATACTAGCACTGATCAAGATGGTAATTTTAGAATTGGTGATGGTGTAGTTATTGATCAATCTTCAGGAACAATTAGCGGTGATGTTTATGTCAAGAGTTTGTTGAATCAAGTTACCCCATTCATCTTAGCTTTAGGAGATTAATTAAATGGCAGCGGTAAATAATTTTAAAACATTTACAGAAACTGTTGGATTGACAACATCAGTTTTTTATACTGCACCTGCTGGATATACTGGTGTTGTTTTATTATCTCAAGTGACAAATAAAGGTGCATCAACTCATACCATGACATATATTTACCGTAGATCGTCTGGATCTGATACTGAAATTATTAAAAATCTTTCAATACCTGCCGGAGATACTGCTAATCTCATTAGTGGTAAATTGGTTGTTGAAAGTGGAGATAAGTTGGCTATTAATGGCAGTAATGCATCTGATCTGGATTTTATTGCCAGTATTATGGAAACCTCAAACCTATAATAGTTAAGTAAAATGGTAGCACCCGTTCGTTTTCTTTCAGGTAGACAGCAACAACAAAAGATTGGTGTTCCCGATAGCACCGAGGATCTTAAGGTTCTGGAGGTTGTAGGTCGTGCTGGTATCGGAACTACTATTTTTGAACCAGACCATGAACTTGATATTAGAGGAACTACAAAATCTACCACATATCTTGGTGAAGGCGGAGCACTTACGTTGGGATCATCATCAGATGGAAGTTTGACGACAAGTGGAGCACTCAATACTTTTACGAGTAACTCTAGTATAGTTAATAGTATTGATGAATTAAATGAATTATCATTTAATATTATTAGAAATACTGCTGTAACTGAGGTTGGGTTTACTGCGAATACAACTGCTGGTGCTGCTACTCTTAATGTAACACTAACGATTACCTCATCAGGTAATGCTAATCGATATGATATTGATTGGGGTGATGGAAGTAGCACAAGTGATACGACAGATTCAACACCTTCACATGCATATACTAACGTTGCCGGTGGATTATATACTGTTGTAGTTACAGCAAAAAATTCTAGTGGTGTTGGAGCAGGATCATCTCAAACTTTGACAAAGGCAGGTTTTATAACAGTTTATACACCTGCTCCTGTTATGGGATTCAATCTTTATAGAGCATCTTCCGGTGGTTCTGCACTTACTGGAAATGATCTTTATGTTGTTGATAACACTGGTGGAACTAATTCATATAATGAACTGTATCTCGACAACACTACTACAAATGCAAGTGGAGTAGGAATTGGTGCTACTTATTCTGTTAATTGGGGTGATGGATCTTCGGTAACTCCTGTCAATAGTGATACTGATGCTGGTGGATCTAGCGGAGCAAGACTTGCACATACTTGGGCAGATGGGACAAGTAGTGGAACGAGTAGAGATACTGTTACTCTTACTATTTTAAACCACAATACTACAGATCCTGCAGAGATTCCAAAGAGCACTACAACTTCTTTGAAGGTATATCAAGATGATATTGCTGCACCATCTGGTTTAAGTTCTAAGACACTTAATAATGTTTCTAGTACAGGAACTTCACCAAAACTTGCTTCTGGATTTACTGACAATACTGGTGGTGCAACAATATCTGCAGGAGATGATGTTAATCGTGTAACTGGTGGAACTGCAACTGCTGGTCCTATTACAACATTTGCATATAATGCAAATTCTGGAACTCTTACTGCAAATGTAAACGGATCTGCTGATGGAAGTAGAGCACTTACTACTGGAGATGATAGTGGAACTTACACTAGTCTTGTAATTGATTCTGAAAGTGATTATCAGTTATTAAATTCTAGTGGATCTTCTACTACATTTGCAAATAGCACTTATTATCCTGGTTTATATAAGGGATTTAAGGCAAGAGTTGCAAAGTCTGTTGCATCTCTTTCAACAGGTGCAAACAGTATGCAGTTATTGCATAGTGCAACTGGTAATACAAACGTAGTTGAGTTTGTTAAAGATAACTTGACTGCATCACCAACTGTTAATATTGGTAGTGCAACATTAACACAAAATGTTGCTGGAATATTTAGATATATCTCTGGTGTTCCATATTACAATTCTGGTTCACCAAGTCTTACACTTGCTGGTGTAACAATTGATGATTTGGTTGGGCAGTGTTATACAAACCAATCAAATATTGTTGAAGTTGATGATGGTACAAATCAGGAGAGCACTTCTTCTGATGCTATTACCAACTCTAATTACACTTATGCAAATATTGATGGTTCAACAACGATGCTTTCTAGTGGAGTACCAAAAGTAAACACTGGAACATCAAGTGCTTATGCAATTGGTTCTCTTACAGTTCCAATTACATCTTCTAATGTTAGAACGATTAGTAGAGTAAAAGTTAGAGCAAGAAATGTGAATGGTGTAAGTTCATATAGTAGTGATCTTTCTACTATTGTTCAAGTTCACAAATCTGCTCAGAGTGGAATTAGTGAAATTGCAATTTCGGTTGCTGATGCTCTGGGTGCTGGTTTTGATGATGATGGAGTAAGAATTTATGATTTTAAAGATGCAACGACTGATACTCCATCTTATACTGGTTCAACAAACTTCTATACTAACCAACCATATACTGAATCATTAACTTCCGCAACTGTAGGAATTAAAGAAGCAATTGTAAGACTTGGGGTGATTAAGTTTGATCAAACTAATTTTTCTTCCGGTTATCTTCCTGTAGGACCAAATAGAAGTTCTGCTCCATCAACTCAATACTTTACTTTTGCTTTCCGACGAACACCACTAGCAAACTTTAATATTAATATTGTTTCTAGTAGTATTGCAGGTCTTTGGATTGCTGCTCCTGGAAGTGGTATAGACAATACTAGTGGACTAAATGGTTGGTTAAGAGCAGATACACAATATAATGGATCTGGCACGCCAGGTAGTGGAGCAGGTGGTAATGGTAGTGATGGATGTGCTGTAACTGGTTCTGATAGAATCCAAGCAAGCACTTCCTTAAATGGAAGTTTTGAAATGACTCTTGGTAGTGAGAATTTGAGCAGTGCTACTGGTAATGTTGCATTAGTGAGGATTGCATTAACATCTGGACAATCCGTAACATCTCTTTCTGTATCCTAAGGTTAATAAGTAAATGGCAATTTCAGAAACACAAAAGGTTGATTATCTTTGGAAGAAGCTTGCTTACGGACTTTCCAAAACGGATACGAATGCTAATAAAAGAGCAACCAACGAATCGATAGCAAGTCCATTACTTCTCAGCGGAGAGAACGTTTGGTCGCAATCGAACTTGATTCCTGCAACCATACCAGGATCTTCTAGTGGTGTTGTTACTGTTTATCCGACAAGTTCTCCAGATGAGACTACTGCAGATACATCAGCAACAACAAATAGAACTTGGAAAACGGGACTTACTGATTGGATTTCTCCAGAATTTGGTTCAACGTATCTTGTAAAGGTTTATATTCATACTGCGGGACAATCTGGATCTGCTGCTTCTAGTGGGACTCAAGTATTTGGTGCTGGTTCTGGTAATGATGATGAATGGTTCTTTGATTATCAGTCAGGTATTCTTCATTTTATAGGAACAAATCTTCCTTCTGGTATTTCTGGTAAATCAGTTTATGTTAGTGGTGCAAGATATACTGGTATTAAAGGTGTTGCAGTTCCTGGTGCTGGTGCAACATTTACTACTTTAAGTGTATCTGGTCTATCAACATTCAATGATGGATTGAGTATTTCTGGTATTGTTTCAGTCACTAATACGACTGAAAATACACTAGGTGATGCTGATACTGGTGCCGTTCAGATTGATGGTGGATTGGGAGTTAATGGAAATACAACAGTTGGCGGTGGAATATCTGTAACAAGTGATTCTCATTTTACTGGTGAAGTTCATATTGGGCCTGATTCTCACTTGAGTTTATCTCATGATTCTGGTGTAACTAATCATTCCAGAATTAAGGATGCTGGTCTGGGAGATCTTGTTTTTGAATCAAATGGGAATTTTGTATTTGTTGATGGGGCAGCTAATCTCAAAGCTCAGTTTAATAGTGGTGTAGAACTTTATGAAGGAAATGAAAAAAAGTTTCAAGTTGTAGGATCTGGTGTTTCTATTTTTGATAGCTTATCATCAGATGCAACAATTAATGGTCCAGGAAGATTAGTTATTAAACCCGATTTTGATGATAATAATACGGGATTATTGGTTATTGATGGTGATTTAAATGTATCTGGAGTTGTAACAGGTATAACTACTTTCAGTTCTAATGTTGACATTAATGCATCAGTTGATATTTTAACAAATCTTGATGTTCATGGTCAAACTGATTTAGATGAAGTTAATATTGATGGTGACCTTTATATTACTGATGGAATTAATGTTTCTGGTATTTCTACATTCCAAAGTTTTGTTTATCTTCCTGATTATGTTTATTTAAACTTTGGTAATAATCAAGATTTACAAATTTATCATGATAGTGATGACAGTTATATTAGAGATGTTGGTACTGGTAATTTAAATATAGATTCTGTCGACGGAAGCATAAACATCAGAGTTGCTTCTAATGAATCTGCAATAATTGCAAAAAAGAATGCTGCAGTAGAACTTTACCACGACAACTCCTTAAAATTTGAAACTACAGGAATTGGTGTTTCGGTTTCAAATGGTGGGAATGATACTGCAACAATCACTGGACCAACAAACCTTATTATTGATCCTGCAGTTGTAGGTGATGATACTGGTGTTGTAAGAATCAAAGGTGACTTATACGTTGATGGAACAACTACTCAGATTAATTCTTCTACGATTCAACTTGCCGATTTTATAGTTGGAATTGCCACTACAGCAACTAGTAATGCTTTAGCAGATGGTGCTGGTATAGAGATTGGACCATCCAATATCAATTTCAAATATTATTATAATAGCAATACAAATCCATCATTAAAATCAAGTGAAAATTTAAATATTGCTCTCAACAAAGTCTATCAAATTAATCAAGTTGAGGTATTAAGTTCAACAACATTAGGTTCTGGAGTTGTAAATTCTTCATTAACAAATGTAGGAACTTTAACCGAATTAAATGTATCTGGTATCTCTACCTTCTCTTCACTGGTAGACATTAATGCTGGATTGGACGTTGATGGGTTCACTGAATTAGATTCAACCAACATTTCCGAAACCTTAAGTGTATCTGGTTTATCGACCTTTGCTTCTAATGTTGATGTTAATGCCAACCTAGATGTTGATGGATTCGCTGAATTAGATTCAACCAACATTTCCGAAACCTTAAGTGTATCGGGATTATCAACATTTAGTTCTAACGTTGACATTAATGCTGATCTGGATGTTGATGGATTTACTGAACTTGATGCAACTAATATATCAGAAACCTTAAGTGTATCTGGTTTATCGACCTTTGCTTCTAATGTTGATGTTAATGCCAACCTAGATGTTGATGGATTTACTGAACTTGATGGAGTTAATGTATCGGAAACCTTAAGTGTATCTGGTTTATCGACCTTTAGTTCTAATGTAGATATTAATGCATCAGTAGATATTTCTACTAACTTGACAGTAGATGGACTAAGTGATCTGGATGAACTTAATGTTACTGGGTTATCTACTTTTAGTTCTAATGTAGACATTGACGCCGGATTAGATGTTGATGGATTAAGCAATCTTGATGAACTTAATGTTGCTGGTTTATCGACCTTTGCTTCTAATGTTGATGTTAATGCCAACCTAGATGTTGATGGATTAAGTGATCTTGATGAACTTAATGTTGCTGGTTTGTCAACCTTTAGTTCTAATGTAGACATTAATGCTGATTTAGATGTTGATGGGTTCACTGAACTTGATTCAACTAATATTTCCGAAACCTTAAGTGTATCTGGTCTTTCCACTTTCAGTTCTAATGTAGATATTAATGCTGATCTGGATGTTGATGGATTTACTGAATTAGATTCAACCAACATTTCCGAAACCTTAAGTGTATCGGGACTATCGACATTTAGTTCTAACGTTGATGTTAATGCATCAGTAGATATTTCTACTAACTTGACAGTAGATGGACTAAGTGATCTTGATGAACTTAATGTTGCTGGTTTATCAACCTTTGCTTCTAACGTTGACATTAATGCTGATTTAGATGTTGATGGATTAAGCAATCTTGATGAACTTAATGTTGCTGGTTTATCAACTTTTGCTTCTAATGTTGATGTTAATGCCAACCTAGATGTTGATGGGTTCACTGAACTTGATTCAACTAATATTTCTGAAACCTTAAGTGTATCTGGTATCTCTACATTCTCTTCACTGGTAGACATTAATGCTGGATTGGACGTTGATGGATTTACCGAACTTGATTCAACTAATATTTCTGAAACCTTAAGTGTATCTGGTTTATCAACCTTTAGTTCTAATGTTGACATTAATGCTGGATTGGACGTTGATGGGTTCACTGAATTAGATTCAACCAACATTTCCGAAACTTTAAGTGTATCTGGTCTTTCCACTTTTAGTTCTAATGTTGATATTAATGCATCTGTAGATATTAATAATGATCTTACGGTTCATGGTGATATTGATATTGATACTATTACAACTACTAGTGCTGTAACTGCAACACTTTCAACTACTACAGAAACTGCAGTTCATTCTGGTTTATCAACAACAGCATATAGATCTGTTGAATATACCATTCAAGTTACAGAGGGAACAAACTATCATTCCACAAAGATTCTTGCAGTTCATGACGGAACAACTGCATATCATTCAGAGTATGGAACAGTTTATACTAATTCGTCTGTAGCAACATTTGATGTTGATTTGAATGGAGGTAATATTAGACTTTTAGCAACAGGTAGTACATCTAATTCCACGGTATATAAGATATATTTTACTGCTACTAAACTCTAATCATAAATATAAAAAAAGTAACTTAGCAGAAGGGGATAGTGAACCTTGGCTACTCAGAATTTTAGGGTAAAGAACGGCCTAGAAGTAGGTATTGGCGCAACTATATTAGTTGCAGAAAATAATGGAAATATTGGTATTAATTCCACAACACCAACACAAAAACTTGATGTTGCTGGAACTGCAAGGATAGAGGGTTTAATTTTTGGGTCTGGGACAGAAGTAACTTCTGTTGATGCGGATTTAAATGCAGTATCTGCATCGCATGATACACTTGCTTCTGCCAAGGCAATTAAATCTTATGTTGATCAACAAATTACTGCAGAAGATTTAGATTTTTCTGGAGACTCTGGAACTGGTTCTGTTGATTTAGACAGTCAATCTCTTTCTATTTCTGGAACTGCTAATGAGATTGAGACTTCTGCCTCTGGACAGACTCTTACTATTGGTCTTCCTGATGAAGTATCAATAGCATCTACACTAACAGTTTCCTCTTCAACTACTATCAATAGTAGTGGTATCGATATTTCTACTAACTTGACAGTAGATGGATTAAGTGATCTTGATGAACTTAATGTTGCTGGTTTGTCAACTTTCAGTTCTAATGTAGATATTAATGCTGGTTTAGATGTTGATGGGTTCACTGAACTTGATGGAGTTAATGTATCGGAAACCTTAAGTGTATCGGGTTTATCGACATTTAGTTCTAACGTTGACATTGATGCTGGTTTAGATGTTGATGGGTTCACTGAACTTGATGGAGTTAATGTATCAGAAACTTTAAGTGTATCAGGATTATCGACCTTTGCTTCTAATGTAGACATTAATGCTGGTTTAGATGTTGATGGATTTACTGAATTAGATTCGACTAATATTTCTGAAACCTTAAGTGTATCTGGTTTATCGACCTTTGCTTCTAATGTAGACATTAATGCTGGTTTAGATGTTGATGGATTTACTGAATTAGATTCGACCAACATTTCTGAAACCTTAAGTGTATCTGGTTTATCAACCTTTAGTTCTAATGTAGACATTAATGCTGATTTAGATGTTGATGGATTCACTGAACTTGATGGAGTTAATGTATCTGAAACCTTAAGTGTATCGGGATTATCAACCTTTAGTTCTAATGTTGATGTTAATGCATCGGTAGATATTTCTACTGATTTAACAGTAGATGGATTAAGCGATCTTGACGAACTTAATGTTGCTGGTCTGTCTACTTTTGGTTCTAATGTTGATATTAATGCATCAGTAGACATTTCTACTGACTTGACAGTAGATGGATTAAGTGATCTTGACGAACTTAATGTATCTGGTGTTTCTACATTCGTTGGTGACGTATCATTTGGATCCACTGTAACCTTTGGCGATAATGATAAGATTATTTTGGGTGATGGTAATGACTTAGAGATTTTCCATAGCGGATCCGCTTCAGTTATTAGAGACACTGGAACAGGAAATCTATTTTTACAAAGTAATAGTGCTGGAATTATTTTACAAAAGGGGACTGGTAGTGAAAATCTAGCAAGATTCCTTACAGATGGAGCAGTAGAACTCTATTACGACAACTCCAAGAAATTTGAAACCGTAGGAACTGGTGTATCAATTTCTAGTGGAACTGCATCTACGGCAACAATTTATGGACCTGGAAATCTTATTATAGATCCTGCACCTGTTGATGATAATGGTGGTATTGTAAGAATTAAAGGTGATCTTTATGTTGATGGAACAACCACAGAAATCAATTCAACAACGCTGACGATTGATGATCTTAATATTGTTGTTGCTTCTGGTGCAACTAATTCGACGGCAGCTGATGGTGCTGGAATTACTGTTGATGGCGCTAGTGCAACGTTACAATATGCAACTTCTGGTGATAAGTGGGTCTTTAACAAGGCACCATATTATAATGCCAATAGATTGCTCACCACTGCTGATGAAGGAAGTGGTAACGGTATAGATTCTGATACTCTTGATGGTCAAGAAGGAACATACTACTTAGATTACGCTAACTTCTCTGGTATTGCTACTGACTCTGATAAGTTGGACGGACAGCAGGGAACTTATTACTTAGATTATTCTAACTTTAGCGGTATTGCCACCGATTCTGATAAGTTAGATGGTCAGCAGGGAACTTATTACTTAGATTATGCTAACTTCTCTGGTATTGCCACCGATTCTGATAAGTTGGATGGTCAGCAGGGAACTTATTACTTAGACTATTCTAATTTCTCTGGTATTGCTACTGATAGTGATAAATTAGATGGGCAGCAGGGAACTTATTATCTTAACACAAGCGGAACTTCTCAAACAAAAACTGGAGATTTAATAATTAATGGAAATCTTGGTCTTGGCACTTCTCCATCACAAAAACTTGATGTTAATGGTGCAGTAAGACTTCGTGGAGCAGTTTATGATAATAATAATAGTACTGGGACTTCTGCAAAAGTTTTAAAATCCACTGGATCTGGAGTCGAGTGGGGAACACTTGCCGATCTTGGTGGCATTAGTGGTGTCACTATTGCTGATGATAACTCATCAACTTCTGTATTCAATATTGCATTTACAGATTCTTCTGGATCGTCTATCACCGAACTTGATGTTTCTTCTTCAAATCTTACATATAAACCAGAAGGAAAACTTGGAATTGGAACTAATAATCCATCTGTAACACTTGATGTGAATGGAGATTTGACTGTTTCTGGTATCATAACTGCCACTACATTTAGTGGTTCTGGTGCTTCATTAACATCAATTCCTAATAGTGCATTAGATAATTCTAGTGTCAATTTTGGTGGTGTAACATTATCACTAGGACAAAGTGATACAACACCTGCATTTGACTTAAGTGATGCTACTAATTATCCTTATACTTCTTTGACAGGTATTTCGACAGAAATACTTTATGATACTACACCTCAACTTGGCGGGAATTTAGACCTTAATTCTAAACTTATTAATGGAACTGGTGGAATTAATATTAGTGGAATTATAACCGGCACTACTTTTTCTGGTTCTGGTGCTTCTCTTACTAGTATTCCTAATAGTGCATTAGATAACTCTAGTGTTAACTTTGGTGGTGTAACATTATCACTGGGACAAAGTGATACAACACCTGCATTTGATCTTCAGGATGCTACTAATTATCCTTATACTTCTTTGACAGGTATTTCAACTAACATTTTAGGCGACACTACACCACAACTTGGTGGTAATTTAGATCTCAATTCGAAACTTATTAATGGGACTGGTGGAATTAATATTACTGGTTTTGTAACTGCTACTACATTTAGTGTAGGTGACCAGTCTGGTCCTGTTAATGGTAAGTTTACATGTGGTGCCGATAAAGATTTTGATATTTACCATACTGGATCTAATACCTACTTAGACAATAAGACTGGACATCTTTATATTCGTACCAATGCTTCCACTGATGTGGGAGGTAACATTTACCTTAGACCTCGTAATGCTGAAGAGGGAATTATTATTCATGATGATGGTGCTGTTGAACTTTACTATGATAACTCCAAGAAACTTGAGACTACGAATGCTGGTGTCACAATAACTGGTATTGCAACTGCTACTACATTCTCTGGATCAGGTGCTTCTCTTACTAATATTCCTAATAGTGCATTAGATAATTCTAGTATTGCTATTGGTGGAGTTACATTTAACTTAGGTGACACTGATGCAACACCAGCATTTGATTTAAGTGATGCAACTAATTATCCTTATACATCGTTAACAGGTATTTCGACAGAAATACTTTATGATACAACTCCACAACTTGGTGGAAACTTAGATCTCAATTCGAAACTTATTAATGGAACTGGTGGAATTAATATCACTGGTGTTATCACTGCTACGACATTCTCTGGTTCTGGTGCTTCTCTTACTAGTATTCCTAACAATGCATTAGATAATTCTAGTATTGCTATTGGTGGAGTTACATTTAACTTAGGTGACACTGATGCAACACCTGCATTTGACTTAAGTGATGCTACTAATTATCCTTATACTTCTCTGACGGGTATTTCGACAGAAATACTTTATGATACTACACCTCAACTTGGCGGTAATTTAGACCTTAATTCTAAACTTATTAATGGAACTGGTGGAATTAATATCACTGGTGTTGTAACTGCTACTTCATTTGATGGTATAGTAGAAGTTTCAACTGATACTACACCACAACTTGGTGGGAATTTAGACCTTAATTCTAAACTTATTAATGGTACAGGTGGTATTACTATCACTGGTGTTACTACTTCAACTGATTTCAACACAACTTCTGATCAAAATCTTAAGACTAATATTCGGACTATTGAAGATCCACTTGAAAAGATTGTTCAGATTCGTGGTGTTAACTTTGAATGGAAGGAGAATAATAAACCATCCGCAGGTGTCATTGCTCAAGAGGTTGAAAAAGTTCTTCCTCAACTTGTTAATGGAAATGACACTAAAACAGTTAATTACAATGGTTTAATCGGTCTATTAATTGAGACAGTTAAGGAACAGCAAAAACAAATTGATAATTTAAATACTAGACTTTCTAAACTTGAGTGATCAACTAAATACTTGTACTAAAAACTACCTAGTGTATACGAGGACGGTAGATGGCAATTAAGGTACAAGGCACAACTGTCATTGATGACAGTAGACAGTTAAGCGTCACTGGAATAAGTACATTAGGTTCTGTAAAAGTAGATTCTGGAATAGTAACATCAGTTAGTGGTGTTGTTACTTACTTTGGTGATGGATCAAATCTGACTGATTTGACTGGTGCCAGTGTAGGAACTTACGGTAGTAATAACGTAGCACCAATTATTACGGTTGATGCTAATGGTAGAATTACTGGTATTACAACTGCTTCCATTAGTGGAACAGATGCAATTGCATCTGTTTCGGAAGATACTAACCCACAACTTGGTGGTAATTTAGATCTCAATTCGAAACTTATTAATGGAACTGGTGGAATTAATATTAGTGGAATTATAACCGGCACTACTTTTTCTGGTTCTGGTGCATCATTAACATCAATTCCTAATAGTGCATTAGATAATTCTAGTGTCAATTTTGGTGGTGTAACATTATCACTAGGACAAAGTGATACAACACCTGCATTTGATTTAAGTGATGCTACTAATTATCCTTATACATCATTAACAGGTATCAGTACCGAAATAGTTTATGATACTAACCCACAACTTGGTGGTAATTTAGATCTCAATTCGAAACTTATTAATGGAACTGGTGGAATTAATATCACTGGTGTTGCTACAGCAACAGCATTCCATACTGGAGCAGAAGGTTCTGCTGTCAGAATTACTTCTAATACTATCAGTGGTCCAGCAGAGTTATTCATCGATCCGGCTGCAGTTGGAGACGATACTGGTGCAGTAAGAATTAAGGGTGATCTTTATGTTGATGGAACTACAACACAAATCAATTCAACCACCATTCAACTTGCGGATTTTATAGTTGGCATCGCTACAACTGCAACTACTGATTTGTTAGCTGATGGTGCTGGTATTACGATTGGTCCTAATAACAGTTTACTTTATGATCACACCAACACTGCACTTAAATCTAGTGAAAATCTAAATCTAGCAACCGGTAAAACTTATAAAATTAATGGAACTGATGTTCTTTCTGCGACAACACTTGAATCTAATGTTGTCAATTCTTCATTAACGAGTGTTGGAACTTTAGTAAAATTAAATGTTACTGGTATTGTAACTGCTACTTCATTTGATGGTGATCTTACAGGTAATGCAGATACTGCAACAGAAGCAACTAATGTAAATCTTCTTACTAATGACAGTACTAATGAAACTGTATATCTAACTTTTGCCGATGGACAAAGTGGATCACAAAGACTAGAAACTGACATTTCATTAACTTATAATCCTTCTACGAATATAATTGGTGCTACTGCAGATAACGCTAATAATGTAAATCTTCTTGCTAATAATACTAATGATGAAACTGTATATCTAACTTTTGCTGATGGTGCTACAGGATCACAAAGACTAGAAACTGACACTAACTTAACTTATAATCCTTCTACGAATATAATTGGTGCTAGATCTTCTGAATCTTCATTAGCATATAATGTAAATCTTAATGCAAATAATAGCAATAATGAAACTGTATATTTAACGTTTGCTGATGGTGCTACAGGGACGCAAGCACTAGAAACTGATACTGCATTAACCTATAATCCTTCTACGAATGTAATTGGTGCTAGATCTTCTGAATCTACTCATTCTTATGGATTAAAACTAACAGCAAACTCGGATAATTCTAATTATCTAATACCTTTTAGTGATCTTACTAGTAGTCCAGGAACAACCCATACAAATTCTGATATTCATGTTGACACTGCATTAAGTTATAATCCAAGTACCAATACACTTAATGCTGCTGCTACTACTTCAAACCATTCTTATGGATTAAAACTAACAGCAAACTCAGATAATGTTAATTATCTAATACCTTTTAGTAGTCTTTCTAGTAGTCCAGGAACAACCCATACAAATTCCGATGTTTATACTGACACTGGATTAACTTATAATCCAAGCACCAATACACTTAATGCTGCTGCTACTACTTCAAACCATTCTTTTGGATTAAAACTAACAGCAAACTCAGATAATTCTAATTATCTAATACCTTTTAGTAGTCTTACTAGTAGTCCAGGAACAACCCATACAAATTCTGATGTTTATACTGACACTGGATTAACTTACAATCCTTATACGAATACACTTAATGCTGCTGCTACTACTTCAAACCATTCTTTTGGATTAAAACTAACAGCAAACTCAGATAATTCTAATTATCTAATACCTTTTAGTAGTCTTACTAGTAGTCCAGGAACAAATCATACAAATTCCGATGTTTATACTGACACTGGATTAACTTATAATCCAAGCACCAATACACTTAATACTACTGTAGATATCGCTAATAATGTAAATCTTCTTGCTAATAATACTAATAATGAAACTGTATATTTAACGTTTGCTGATGGTGCTACAGGATCACAACGTTTAGAAACTGACACTGGATTAACTTATAATCCTTCTACGAACATATTGAATACTACTGTCGACTTTTTAAATCTTGCTATCAATAACATTACTGATGAAACTGTATATCTAACTTTTGCTGATGGACAAAATGGATCACAACGTTTAGAAACTGACAGTTCATTAACTTACAATCCTTCTACAAATACCATTAGTGGTACTATTTCTAATGCAATAGAATCAACTAATGTAAATCTTCTTGCTAATAATACTAATGATGAAACTGTATATCTAACTTTTGCTGATGGTGCTACAGGATCACAAAGACTAGAAACTGACACTAACTTAACTTATAATCCTTCTGCAAATTTACTGACTACTACTGTAACTAGTATAAGTCTTGCTTCTAACGTTAGTACTGATGAAACTGTATATCTAACTTTTGCTGATGGGCAAAGTGGATCACAAACTTTAGAAACTGATAATACATTAAATTATAATCCAAGTACTAATACATTAACTGCTGGTACTTTCTCTGGTTCTGGATCTTCTTTGACTGGATTAACCGGTGCTTCTGCAGCAACTTATGGTAGTTCTGACATAGCACCAGTTATTACGGTTGATGCTAATGGTAGAATCACTGGTATTACGACTGCTCCTATTAGTGGATCTGGAGCAATTGCATCTATTGTGGAAGATACTACACCTCAACTTGGCGGTAATTTAGATCTCAATAGTAATGATATTACTGGAACTGGTAACGTTAATATCACTGGTATCATAACTGCCACTACATTTAGTGGTTCTGGTGCTTCATTAACATCAATTCCTAACAGTGCATTAGATAACTCTAGTGTTAACTTTGGTGGTGTAACATTATCACTGGGACAAAGTGATACAACACCTGCATTTGACTTAAGTGATGCTACTAATTATCCTTACACTTCTTTAACAGGAATTGCAACTCATATTGTAGGTGATACTACTCCACAACTTGGCGGTAATTTAGATCTCAATAGTAATGATATTACTGGAACTGGTAACATAAATGTTACTGGTATCATAACTGCTACATCTTTTGTCAAATCTGGTGGAACATCATCTCAGTTTTTAAAAGCAGATGGGTCTGTTGATAGTTCTACATATTTAACTTCTTATGCTGAAACAGATACATTAGATTCTGTAGTTGGAAGAGGAAACACCACATCAAATAACATTCAAGTTGGAATCTTAACTGCTACTGCATTACATACTGGAGCAGAAGGTTCTGCTATTAGAGTTACTAGTAATACAATTAGTGGTCCAGCAGAGTTATTCATCGATCCGGCTGCAGTTGGAGACGATACTGGTGCAGTAAGAATTAAGGGTGATCTTTATGTTGATGGTACGACGACTCAGATCAACTCTACGACGATTGAACTTGCGGATTTTATAGTTGGCATTGCTACAACTGCAACTAGTGATCTTTTAGCTGATGGTGCTGGTATTACAATTGGTCCTGATAATACTTTACTTTATGATCATAGCAATACTTCACTCAAATCTAGTGAAAATTTAAATTTAGCAACTGGCAAAACTTATAAAATTAATGGAACTGATGTTCTTTCTGCAACAACACTTGGATCTAATGTTGTTAATTCTTCATTGACAAGTGTTGGTACTTTAACTGAATTAAATGTATCTGGTATTAGTACACTCACTAATCAAGCAGAAGTTCGTAGTGATGATGGTTCTCAAGGTAGAATTGACTTCTATTGTGAAGTTAGTAATGCTCATTACACAAGACTTCAAGCAGCAGCACATGCAGACTACTCTGGTAATGCTACAGTAACATTACCATCATCAAGTGGAACACTTCTTCTTACTAATGGTAGCGGAGCAAATCTGACTTCACTAAATGCATCTAATTTAGGTTCTGGAACAGTTCCTGATGCTAGATTCCCTTCAACATTACCTACTGTTAGTGGAGCAAATCTGACTTCACTAAATGCATCTAATTTAGGTTCTGGAACTGTTCCTGATGATAGATTTCCTTCAACATTACCTGCCGTCAGTGGAGCAAATCTGACTAATTTAACTGGTGTTGGTGTAGGAACTTATGGATCTGCTAGTTTAACACCTATAATTACTGTTGATTCTAATGGTAGAATCACTTCAATTTCTACAGTTACATCCACAGGATCTGGTGGAATCTCTAATGTTGTAGAAGATACTACACCACAACTTGGTGGTAATTTAGATCTTAATTCGAAACTAATTGATGGAACTGGTGGAATTAACATCACTGGTGTTGCAACTGCTACTGGATTTGCAACTGCTACCGGAACATCATCTCAATTCTTAAAAGCAGATGGTTCTGTTGATAGTTCTACTTATCTTACTAGTTTTACCGAAACTAATGATCTAAGTTCTGCTGTTACTTGGGCAAATGTACCCAATGCTAACATCACTGAAAGTTCTGTAACACAGCATCAGGCAGCACTGAGTATCACTGAATCTCAAATCAGTGACCTTCAGTCATATTTAACTTCGTATACTGAAACTCAAACTTTGGATGATGTAGTTGGATTGGGTTCTGCTACGACTCAAACCATTACTGTCGGAACAGCGACTACTGGTGTTGTTATAAGACCAGATGGAACTCTGAATGTAACTGGAATTGCTACTGCCACCACGTTCTCTGGTTCTGGTGCATCATTAACATCAATTCCTAACAGTGCATTAGATAACTCTAGTGTTAATTTTGGTGGTGTAACATTATCACTGGGACAAAGTGATACAACACCTGCATTTGATTTAAGTGATGCTACTAATTATCCATTTACTTCTTTAACAGGAATTGTAACTCATATTGTAGGTGATACAACTCCGCAACTTGGTGGAAACTTGGATCTTAATAGTAATGATATTACTGGTACTGGTGACGTTAATATCACTGGTGTTATAACTGCAACATCATTCTCTGGTTCGGCATCAAATATGACCGGATTGACTGGTGCTTCTGCTGGATCTTATGGAAGTACTGGACTGACACCCGTTATTACGGTTGATGCTAATGGTAGAATTACTGGTATTACAACTGTTACTACTGCCGGATCTGGTGGTGGACTTGCTCAAGTTTCTGATGATACAACTCCACAACTTGGTGGAGACTTAGATCTTAACTCTAATGATATTACTGGTACTGGTAACATGAACGTTACTGGTATTATCACTGCAACATCATTTAGCGGTAATATAATATCAGAATCTTCTGTTCCTAACAGTGCTTTAGTTAACACTACCATTTATCTTGGTGGCGTAAATATTGCATTAGGTGCTACTGATGCAACACCAGCATTTGATCTTACTGATGCCACCAACTATCCTTTCACTTCTTTAACAGGAATTGTCACCCATATTGTGGGTGATACAACACCTCAGTTAGGTGGCGACTTAGATCTTAATGCTAATCTTATAAACGGAACTGGTGGTATTAATATTAGTGGAATTATAACCGGTACTACTTTCTCTGGTTCTGGCGCATCATTAACATCAATACCTGCTGGGCAACTAACAGGAACAGTTGCAGACGCAAGATTATCTACAGTATCTTCATCTAAATTGAGTGGTGCATTACCTGCACTTGATGGTTCTGCACTGACTGATCTTACTGGTGCTTCTGCTGCAACTTATGGATCTGCTAACGCAACACCTGTTATTGTTGTAGATTCTAATGGAAGAATTACTGGCATTTCTACAGTTGCAACCGCAGGATCTGGTAGTGGTAGTGGAATATCTAGTATTTCCGAAGACACCACACCACAACTTGGTGGAACATTAGATACCAATGGAAACCTAATTCAGTTTGGTGATAGTTCTGGTTCTACTGATGACAGACTGAGATTTGGTGCAGGTAATGACTTGCAAATTTATCATGACGGTTCTGACAGTTATGTCAGTCAACAATCTGATGTTGGTGATCTTTATATTGTTAGTTTGAATGATGACAATGATGTTATTATTCAGACTGATGATGGTTCTGGTAATACTACGGATTATTTCCGTGCCGATGGTAGCACTGGTGAGGCAAAACTTTTCTACTATGGATCTGAAAAGATAAAAACCGTAACCACTGGAGTTACAATAACCGGAACCGCAAGTGCAACATCATTCTCTGGTTCTGGTTCAAGTTTAACCGGACTCACTGGTGCTTCTGCAGCGACTTATGGTAGTTCTACTGTAACACCTATAATTACTGTAGATTCCAGTGGTAGAATCACTGGTATTACAACTGCCGCAACAGCAGGTGGTGGAGGTGGTGGTGGTTCGGGAACTGTAACTGGAGTTAGTTCTGATGGAGAAATTGTTGGAACTGGAGTTACGACAATTAACTTTGTTGGAACTGGAATAACTGTTTCCATTACTGGAGGACAAGCAGACATTACAATTCCAACAAGTGATAAAAATGTACATAGAGAAGTTGCTACAGAAGGACAAACTGTCGTTCCTGCTAGTGGAACGGTAGAATATACTGTTGGGCATTGTGATGTATATCTGAACGGATCTAAGTTAGACTCTACAGAATATACGGCAACTAACGGAACTTCAATTACTCTTACTACGGGAGCATCTGTTGGTGATATTATTGAAGTAGTTGGATTTCAAATTGGAGTTGAATTAAATCTGGTTGGGTTATCTGATGTTGTTGATGATACTTCTCCACAACTTGGTGGCAATTTAGACCTTAATAGTAGATTAATTCAAGGCACTGGTGGTATTAATATTACTGGAATTGCTACTGCTACATCATTCTCTGGTTCTGGTGCTAATCTTACTGGTATTCCTAATAGTGCATTAGATAATTCTACTATTTCTGTTGGTGGTGTTACATTTAATTTGGGTGGTACTGACACAACACCTGCTTTTAATCTCTCTGATGCTACCAATTACCCATATACTTCTCTGACGGGTATTTCAACTGACATTGTAGGTGACACAACACCACAACTTGGTGGCAATTTAGATCTTAATAGTAAGAATATTACTGGTACTGGTAACATGAACGTTACTGGTATTATCACTGCAACATCTTTTACTGGCAATATAACTGGAAACGTAGTTGGCGATGTAACCGGTAATGTAACCGGTAATGTAACTGGAACTGCAACCACAGCAACTAACGTAACAGTTGCAGATGAATCTTCAGATACTACTTGTTTCCCATTATTTGCTACTGCGGCAACTGGAAATTTGCCACCTAAATCTGGAAGTAATCTAACATTCAATTCCTCTGCAGGAATTCTGGGTGCAACTACATTCCAAGGTAATCTTGATGTTGCTGGATTACTCAAAGAGGGTGTAAATATTGTAACTGGAAAACTGAGTGACAATACAAATATTGATCTTGCGAATGGTATGGTTCATTACTTTGACACGGTAGAATCAACAACATCAACACCAAATATAAGAGTTGATGCTTCAACGACACTTAATTCTTCCATGAATGTTGGTGAAGCAATTACAGTTGTTCTTATTTCTTCCGCTGCTGCAGCAGGATATTCTGCACAATTGACAATTGATGGTGCAGCAGTTACTGAAAAATGGTTAGGCGGATCTGCACCATCTACAGGTGGATCTAGTGGCGTTGATGTTTATACATATAATATTATTAAATATTCATCAACGCCAATTTGGTCTGTATTAGCAAACGTAGTAAACTTCGCATAATAATATGACTCCATTATCAACTCTAGGAATGTCTGGTCCTGTTAGTACTTTACTATCTGGTTCTAGTGCAGCAGCGGCAGAACCTGGACAGCAGGCATTTACAACAACAGGAACTACTAATTGGACTGTACCTGCTGGAGTAACTTCAGTTTCTGCCGTTGTTGTTGGCGGCGGAGGCGGTGCTGGTGGTACTGGTGGTAATGCAGGTTCTGGCGGCGGTGGCGGTGGCGCTCTTTCATATGGAACATTTACCGTAACACCTGGAGAAACTTTAACTGTTGTTATAGGTGCTGGAGGTGGCGGTGGTTCGTCAAGTGGTGGAACTGGATCTGCTGGTGGCATTTCACAAATAAAAAGAGGTAGTACAGTTTTACTTCAGGCAACTGGTGGAGGTGGTGGAGGACGCTATTTCTATGGCAGCGGCGGCACCAGTAGCGGAACTGAAAGAGATGGTGGTGGAAGTGGTGGAAATGGTGGTAATTCTCAATATAACAATGCCGGAGGTGGCGGCGGCGGTGCTGCTGGATATAGTGGTAATGGTGGTAATGGAGAATATAGCAATTCTGGTACAGGCGGAAGCAACGGTGCAGGCGGCGGCGGTGGCGGCGGTAATACTTCCACCACGCAGTGTCAAGGCGGCGGCGGAGTCGGAATACTTGGAGAAGGAGGTAGTGGTGGTAGAGGTGCTGGAGGATCTGGTGGCGGAAGCGGATCTTATAATGGTCCTGGCGGTGCTTATGGTGGTGGTGGCGGTTCTGATGATGACGATACAGTCAGGACTGGTGGTTCTGGTGCTCAAGGTGCTGGAAGAATTATTTGGGGTGACAATAGACAGTATCCATCAACAAATACTGCCGATGTATAAACTAAATAACTAAAAACATAAGTCATGGGAAGAACCAGACAGACTGGAAATTTAACGGCAGATGCACTACTTGTTAATGATATTGCCAATGACCTTGTAAAGGTTGGAACTGGTATTACATTTTATGGTGGAGCTGTCGGTATTGTTAGTGCTCTATCATTTTATGGTGATGGATCAAACTTAAGTGGTGTTGCAACTGGTGGAGGAACGTTAAGAAGAAATAATACATATACTGCAAATGGTGTTACGACTTCATTTACAGTTGATAATGGATATACTACTGGATATATTGATGTATATTTAAATGGTTCTAAATTACAAAAAGATGCTGAGTTTACAGCAGACGATGGCAGTACTGTTGTAATTGAACCTGCTCCTGATAATGGTGATATTGTAGATATTGTTGCTTTTGAACTAAATGTACCAACAAATCCAAATTTTAGAACTACAAGATCAACATCGAGAATTGTTGCAGGAGCAGGACAAACAACATTCAGTGTTTCTTATACTGTTGGTTATGTTGATGTTTTCTTTAATGGATCTAAACTAGATTCCACAGAATTTACGGCATCTTCTGGTAGCGATGTCATATTAAATAGTGGTGCTGATGCTGGTGATGTATTAGAATTTGTTTCTTATACATCTCTTTCAGTTAATACTCTTGATGTTACAGTTGTAAATGAAACAACAAATGCAACTCGAAATGTTGTACTTACCGAAGCAACTTCTGGAAGTATTAGTACTGTAAGAACTTCATCATCAAATCTTACATTTAACCCAAGCACTGGAGAACTTACTGCCACTACCCTTACAGGAAACGTCACAGGTAATGTGACTGGTGATTTAACCGGTGATGTGACTGGCAACGTGACTGGTAATGTTACTGGTAATTTAACTGGTAATGTGACTGGTAATGCAGATACTGCAACATCAACACCAACAGCAACAAATGCAACAAACATTACTGTTGCATCCCAAACAAGTGGAACTGGATATCATATCTTATTTGTGAATAATGCTTCTGGAAATGAACCTCCAAAAACACATTCAAATACTTTAAAGTATGATCCAGCAACTGGAACTTTATATGCCACTAAGTTCTCTGGAGATGGTCAACTTCTGACATCAATAACAGCAACAGATGTGACTCTTGATTGTATGTTATTTGGTGGTATTTGATTATAAATAAAAATAAATCATATGTTTCCACATGGGAAAGACTAGAGAAAATGGTGAATTGGCATCTACTGGATTAATGTCTGCAGATCCGTCTGCAAACACAGTTAATGTTGGAACTGCAATTACATTCACTGCATCTTCTGGTAATATTAATGCTACTTCCTATACTGGCGATGGTTCTGGATTGAGTGGTGTTGTTACTACAGATCATGTTCTGGATAACATGCTTTTTACTTGATAAATAAATACAAAAAAGGAACTTTATAAGAACATACAATGGCATTAGAAAGAGGTACATTAAGGTTTCCAGTAGTTGTTGGCGCTGGAACTACTGTTGGTATTGTGACAGTTGCTAATAGTAAAAAAATGTATGTGAAATCAATTGCAATCCACAATGCTAATGTTGGAACTGCAAATACTGATTTAACACAGACAGTTCAAATTTATATGGTTCCCAATGGAGGCACTGCTGATGCCACCAATAGAATTTTTAGAGGGGCATTAGAACCAGACGATACTTTCTTATTTGAACCAAACTATCCAATTACATTATCAACAACGGGAGATAAAATATCTGTATTTAATGAGGGAACTAATAACGGAGGAACAGCAACAAATTCAGTTACTGTACTAGTTCTTGGTGATAAGGAGGCATGATTTATGAGTCCATTTAAAAGTACAAAACTGGGATTTCTTAGTAATTCTGCACAATACATTCTTCAAAGAGACAATGAAGTTGGTGCAGCAGTTACTCATACTGGACAGCACGAATGGACCTATGGTGATTATAATTACATAGCTTTCACTGGACCTGGGATTTTTGAAGTGCAAAGATCTGGATATATGGATTTTTGCTTAGTTGGTGGAGGTGGTGCTGGCGCAAACGGAGTTATTGGTCCACCATTTACCGGACAGCAAGGTGGAGGTGGAGGTGGTGGAGCCGGAGGAGTTCTCCACATTTATGATTATAAAGCACAGATTGGCACATACACTGTTACTATAGGTACTGGTGGTGCAACAGGCGATCCAGGGGGATATGCCCCTAAAAATCAATCTACTTGGGGTTATGCAGGTTCTGCATCCAAGATAACATCTCCACATATTAATCCTGCAAATTATGAATTTTATGCTGCAGGCGGCGGTGGTGGAATTGGTGGCGATACTGCAACACCATATACCGGTCCTAGTCAGCCTAAGAGTTATGGTGCATCTGGTGGAGGAAAAACTGGTGTTTCAGGGTCGGCAGTTTCAAATTATGCTAATTTTATTGAATATACAACAACTCCATTAGCACCATTTCAACCTAATGGAGTTGTTCAAGGTTATGAAGGATCTAGTGGATCAAATTATCTTGGTGGCGGCGGAGGCGGCGGTGCTGGTGGTGCTGGATCTGTAGGAGCACCTGGTGATTATGGTGGTCAAGGTGGTCCTGGCGTAAGAATATTTGCGGGTGATGCGGGAGTTAATCCTCCAGCAACTCCGGCAAATTTTGATTTGGGTGAAGCATCACCTTCCAATGTGTCTCCTGGACGTTATGTTGGTGGTGGAGGTATGGGAGGAAGTTCATACTCACCTCAGACTACTCAGGATGGTGGCGGACTTGGTGGCGGCGGTTCCCAAAATAATTATCAAAGTGGATATCCTGGAACGGTGAACACAGGGGGTGGAGGTGCAGGTGGATCTGAACCTGGAGGTAATCCTGGTGGTCAAGGTGGTCCTGGATTAGTTGTTGTAAGATATTTAAGAATCGTTGATGCAGGTTAAACATGTCACCATTTAGAAGTTCAAAAAATAATATAACAAGTTCATCTTCTTCTGTTCGTGCAGTTGAGGGTAGAGATACTTTAGGTGCATCTGTTGGTCGAAATAATGCTTTTGAAACTTGGACCTATGGTAATTATAAGTACTATTCATTTACCGATGATGGATTTTTTGAAATTCTTCGCTCTGGACCTATAGATGTTGCAATCATTGGCGGCGGCGGAGCAGGTGGTGGCGATGATAACGGCGGCGGTGGTGGCGCTGGTGCATTTGTCGAAAATTATAATGTAACGTTTCCAATAGGTAAGTATGATGTTTTTATAGGCCGTGGTGGGATTGGTACAAGATCTGCATACTTTGCTACAGCTGGGGGTGCTAGTAAACTAGTTGGTCCTTCTAATTTTACTGATATAACAGCAGTGGGTGGAGCCTATGGTGCTGGATCATCAAATACCGCAGGACCCCCTGGAACAGGTTCTGGTGGTGGAGGATCTCCATATAGCGGGAAATCGAATGCAACAGACCTTGCTCATGGAAGTCCTGGTGGTGGTGCCAAACAAGCCGGTGGTGGTGGAGGTGGCGGTGCTGGTAGTGTTGGAAGCCTTTATGATCCGAGTAACGTTCTTATATCTCCACCTGTTACCAATCCAATTGGATCTCCCTCTAATCTTGGAATGATGGGAGGACATGGAAAAGCCATGTTTGGTGGAGATTTAGGAATTCCTGAAAATTATGGATATAACACTCCCAATACTCCATATGCTGCTAATGGTAGGCATTTTGCTGGTGGAGGTGGAGGAGGGGACACTCCGGGTGCATCTTATAATGGATATTTGAGAAATCCTGGTGGAGGCGGTGCCGTTGCTGGATCAGGACCCTGGAAGTTAATTGATAGTCCTTCTCGCCACATATATGATGGAGATCCAAATACTGGGTCTGGCGGAAGTGGCGGATCAGGTGGTTATGTTTCTGGTAATGGTGGCAGTGGAATTTTAATTATTAGAATACCGATTGTGTTTGCAGAGTAAAATTGACTATTTTTTTGTGATGATATATAATTTGTGAATATATTAATAGGAGACTTGAGTGGCATATCAAAGCACTTGGTATTTCAGTGGACTACCCGATAAAGTTATAGAATCGCTTGAAGAAGATCTGGAAAGTAATTTTGGTGATCAAATGGGCGACTCCAGATTAATGGGAGATGCTCTGAATAAAGATAAGAGAAATTCAAAAAATGCTTGGATTCCAACCACACATTGGACTGCAGGACTTGTTTGGCATTATATTGAAAGAGCAAATCGCGAAAATTTTCTCTATGATATTCGTAATATTGATGGAGAAAGTATGCAATATACTGAATATGGTGTAGGAGAATTTTACACTTGGCATAATGATGCTGGAATTTCTTGTCATTATAAACCAGTAAGTGTTGGTAATCATCATGAAGGAAGACAGCAAGATTTCATTCAAGAAAATTTGGAACTTGTGAGAAAACTTTCTTTTGTTGTTCAACTTTCTGATCCTGAAGATTATGAAGGAGGTAATCTTCAATTGATAGCAGAGGATGGTAAGAGTTATTTTGCACCAAGAAAAAAAGGCACGGTAATTGTTTTTGATTCACGTACATCTCATCGTGTTCTTAAAGTAACTAAAGGTAAACGTAAGTCTCTTGTTGGATGGGTTGTTGGTCCGAGATGGAAATAAAATCGATTAAAAACTTCTATACACCTAATTTTTTTGATAGAATATCACTCAATTTTATTTTAAATAAAAACTATAAAAAATATTATAATGATAAAGATGGATATAATTATCCAATCTATGATAATACAAAAGTTTTTGAAAAATTGTATGAATTGTTTTTGAAAGAATGTAAATTATTATTTGGTGATTTTGATTTATCTCCAAGAAATAAAAAAACTTGTCACTGTTATAGAAGTAAAAATGATGATTACAGATCAGTCTTTCATGATCATGAAAGAACATCTATCATAAATGGAGTTTACTATTATGATGTTGAAAAGGGTGATAGTATTTCTTTTTTACATAATGGTAAAGAGCACATATATTATCCTGATAAAAATGAATTACTGATATTTCCTTGCCATCTAATTCATAAACCAAATAAACCAGTGGGAAATAAGTATAGATATTCTATAAACATGGAAATTATTACAACACAATCTGTTGATGAAATCTTTAATGGGAAGTAAATTATGGAAAACATGACCTTAGAAGACGTAAAGAGGCAAGAATTTTTAAATAGTGGATCATCCAAAACTAATAATGATCAGTTTGAAAAGGATGGTTATCTGGTAGTTAGAGACTTGTGGAATTCTGAAGAACTTTTTCGTCCTATTCCTGAACTTAGAGGTTCAGCAAATTATTGGGGAAAGCAGTTAGATCAATTTAAGTATGACCCTGTAGAATCTCAGGTAGAAGGTTCTTTTTCAACTTATTGGCATCCTCAGTACAGGCAAATTCATTCTGGGATTCGTTTGAAACTGGAAAAAATAATTGGTAGTAAGTTATATAATACTTATTATTATGATAGATTTTATTTTACAGATCAAGAACTAACAATTCATACTGATAGAGATGCTTGCGAAATTTCTGTGACTATTCATATCAGTTCTAATCTTGAACAACCATGGCCTATTTGGATTAAAACACCAAATAGTGAAGAAAAAATAGGAGAAGAACGTTCTGTTACCTTATCTCCGGGTGATGGAATGATATATAAAGGATGTGAAAGACCTCACTGGAGAAATAAAATGCCAGAAAAGTTTAAAAAAACTTGGTATGGTAGACGAATAAAGGATAATGATGTATACTACCATCAGGTATTTTTTCACTATGTCCTTGCTAATGGAAATAGAGTTCAGTGTGCAAATGACATGGCAAAATAACAAGTAGTTTTTATTTTTTTGGTTATGAATTTTAAAGTTTATTCGAAAGATGATTGTCCTTATTGTTATAAGGTTAAGCAAGTTTTAGAACTTACCGGAAGTAATTTTACTATTTACAAACTTGATAAAGATTTTACTAAAGATGAGTTTTATATGAAGTTTGGGGAGGAATCTACTTTTCCTCAGGTAATTTGTAATGATGAAAAATTGGGAGGTTGCGTTGACACAATCAAATTCCTCAGAGAACGACAAGTTATCAAATCCTAATATAAATAATCAAAACCACAGAAATCGTGGTGTTGATTTTATACTTAATGGAGGTAAGAGAAAGCAGACACAACCATTTCATATCATTTTTGAAAAGATGGTTTGCTTTCTCAATCGGGAAGTAAACATCTATTTTGAGTTTTCCTTTAATTCAAAAAAGAAGAAACGAGTTTCCCGAGGTAAGAAAAATGTTAGCAGTTAGTTTAGTTTTCGGTTCATTCATGACCGTATTGTTTTTAATCGTGGGACTTATAGGAGGTTGGACTGCAAGAGAATATATGATGAACTATCGGGAAGTACCAAGACCTCACCCCGAAATGTTTGATAATCAGGGTAACCTGATTCCTGATGAGGTCATTGCATTTAATTTTGAAAACTATTATGACGACAACCAAATCGAAGAAGACGACAACAACGACTAAAAAGAGAAGTACCTCTACACCAATTCAAGATCTTCCAAATAATCCCCTTGCGTTTGAGGTATTTGATTTAACTTCTAAACAAAGGACAAAAGCAAAAAAAATAGAGGTACTTAAAAAGTATAGGCATGATTCACTAGTTTCACTGTTTATTTGGAACTTTGATGAAACTGTTATTTCGCTTCTTCCTGATGGAGAAGTTCCGTATTCTGGATATGCGGACCAAACTTCTTATAGTGGAACTCTTTCAACAAAAATTGATGAAGCAACTCGTTTAATGTATGAGAAGGGTTCTTTTTCGATGGGAGTGAGTGATACTCAAGCAAGAACTACAATTCGTAGAGAAGCAAAAAACTTTTATCATTTTGTTAAAGGTGGTAATCAAAATTTGTCTTCAATTAGACGTGAATCTATGTTTATTAATCTTCTTGAAGGATTGCATCCACTTGAAGCAGAAATTATTTGTTTGGTTAAAGATAAAAAACTTTCTGAAAGATATAAAATTACAAAAGATGTTGTTAGTGAAGCATATCCTGACATTAATTGGGGAGGTCGTTCTTGAAACTTATGAAACTACTTTTTGAAGATTGTGGTAAAGAACCTGCAGAAGATCGAACACTTCCTAACAACTCATTTCTAGTAGAATATAAAATTGATGGAGTGTCACATTATGACATTGCTGCTGCAGCAAAACAAGTAGAAATCTTTGACCATTATTATGATAAGTATAGGAAAGATTTTGTGACCATGAATCAGACTGAAGGAAGAATCAATCCTAAGTTGTGGGGCGTTAAACCACCCGAAACCAAAAAGCGAAAGTGATTTCCCAGATCGGGGAAAAAAAATTCGCCAAAAATTTTGATCTGTAAAGATTTTATAAAATTGTATCATATGTTACAAAAGAACTTGACTAGATAGAATGTATAAGTTATAATATACACAGGTCGTTCATCCCTTCGGGGACGCAAGTAAGTCGCGGAACGGAGCGTTCATCCCATGTTTGATTTATTATTTTATTCGAGTATTCATTGTACTGATGCTGCTGACATGATTAGTCGCATTAATGCTAATGAAAATTTAAATAATCAAGTTAAGGTTGAGCTTATTGAAGTAATTCAAGAAGCAACACCTGAATGTCCATGGGACGCAAACGACTGAAGGAACGGGAGATTAAATTCACCCTACTCTTTCAGGAGAACCTACAATGAACACACTTTCTCTGATCAAAAAGCAGATTCAAAAAGCAGCAGCACTGCACGATGCACAAATTGCTATGACCACATATCGTGGTGTAAAGTTTGAGTGCAAGCAAAATGTTGATGAAGTTCATGGAACATTTTGCTATCGCGGTCATACTTATCAGAAGTGATGTTGTGGAAGCACTACAAGTAGCAGGAATTCTATCTCTATTTTGTATTGCATTTATAACTATCATATATGGAGAAATCTTACTAATTAAGAGAGGTTAATTAACCTCTCTTTTTTTTTATGAGTATAAACTCGTAGGCATAAATTTTTATTACCTGACTGTATTAATTTACACACAATCGTTCTAAATATGGTAGAATTCAGAGGTACAGTTATGACCTGAGATCAAATTCTTTTGTCATTTTTGTAATGTGTAAAATTGCATGGAGGTGATATGCACAATATCATTTCTCGCAATCAATTAGCAGAGTGGATGCATATTGAGTGTACCTTAACCCGATGTAATGAGGAACTCGATCTTGTTAATGATTATTTTGACTGTCTAATTGAGTGCGATGATGATCAGGCAACATGTAAACGTATTTGTCGCAAAATTCTAAATTAGTACTAAAATATAAAATGTAGAGGGGATTGATCACCCCTCTTTTTTGTGTTATAATTAATTGTGGAATATCAATTATGTATGGACAGAGAACGACTAAAACTAATTGTTCGTAATTTAGAATTACTTGTTGATGGTTTGAAAGCAGAAGTGTATTCTGATGTTGATGCTTATGTAAAAGAATCTCCAAAAACAATCTTACAAGATTACGACGAAATTTTTGAGGATGATGATGGATACCCGGATTAGTAACACAAATAGAGCGAAGAAACTTCTAAAATTGCTTAATAGATTGATTAAGCAAGAACACTTGTATTCTGATGAAGAGATTTTGGAATACAGGAAAAATATTAAATCTATCAAAGAAGAAATTGATAGAATTGATGCAAAAACATTCAAAGGATTTGGTAAGAAATGAGCGTAAAACTGATTAGTGTAACTCCTGATGCAGAAAAACACATGGCATATTGTGCCCGTGTCTCCAACCCCAATAACCAGGAGAATGAGAAGTTCTCTGGACTCCTTAAGTATTGTGTGAAGCACCAACACTGGAGCATTTTTGAGCAGGCATTTATGACCCTGGAAATCAATACCACCAGGGGTGTGGCAGCTCAAGTGCTTCGTCATAGATCCTTTACATATCAAGAATTTTCACAACGGTATGCTGATTCTTCCCTACTCGCGGAGACGATCCCTCTACCTGAACTACGCAGGCAAGACACCAAGAATCGTCAGAATTCTATTGATGATATTGATCCGTTTGTCCGTCAGGAGTTCCAAATCAAAATGCAAAAGCACTTTGAAGAAGGAATGAAACTCTATAAAGAGATGCTTGATGCATCAATTGCAAAGGAGTGTGCTCGGTTTGTGCTTCCTTTGGCAACACCAACAAGAATCTACATGACGGGTTCTGTGCGCTCATGGATTCATTATATCGATTTGCGTTCTGCAAATGGCACACAGAAGGAGCACATGGATATTGCACTAGGCGCTAAGGAAATCTTTATTGAACAGTTTCCCGCTGTTGCAGAAGCAATGGAGTGGTAATGGACTCTAAAGATCCCGTTATTATTGATGATTTTTTAGATTATAATGATCTTTCATATCTTGCAAATATTGCTAGAAAAGCTCATTATATAATACCAGAAAGTATCGTAAAATTAAATACACCAGAACCAAATAATCACATTTTGTTTGGGCATATGATATATGACAATTTTGTTCCGAAAAGTGAGTTTTTTAAAGATTTTGGAGAAAAATTATTCTCCAAGTTTCATGAAGAATTTTATGTTAAAGCAATAATCCGCTCAAAAATAAATTGCTATCCACAAACTTCACATAATGTTGCTCATCGTTGGCACCAGGATGCAGATTTTCCTCACAAAGGAGTACTTTTTAGTTTGAATGATTGCAATGGATCTACTGAAATTATGGGTTATGGTAAAATTGAAAGTAAAGCAAATCGTCTAATTTTATTTGATCCTTCTGTTCCTCATCGTTCTTATTCATGTACGGATCAAAAATTTAGATTTAATGTCATCATAAACTACTTCTAAATACATTTAATTGAATTTATAACTATGGCAACATATCCTGTAAAACATAAAGAAACTGGTGAAACCAAAGACGTTGTAATGAGCGTTCATGCTTGGGATCAGTGGAGAGAAGATAATCCTGATTGGGAGAGATACTATACTCCAGAAAACGCACCTTCTATTGGTGAAGTTGGAGAGTGGAAAGATAAACTTCGTAAGAAAAACCCAGGATGGAACGATGTTCTTTCTAAAGCTGCATCAGTTCCCGGATCAAATATTTCAAAAATCTAAGTATGGCAAGAAGAAAAAGAGCATCTGCAAATGACCAACCAATTGGAGTTGGTCTTACAACCAAGCAGATGAAAAGGAAAAAACCCTTAAGTTCGGAATATTTGGTTGATATAGAACCTCTTACAGAAAATCAAAAAAATCTATTTAAAGAGTATGGTGAAGGAAAACATATAGTTGCATATGGTTGTGCTGGGACTGGAAAAACTTTCATCACTCTTTTTAATGCACTACGAGATGTTCTTGATGAAAGAACACCTTATGAGAGAATTTATCTTGTAAGATCACTTGTTGCTACGAGAGAAATTGGTTTTCTTCCTGGAGATCATGACGATAAGGCAGATATTTACCAAATTCCTTATAAGAATATGGTGAAGTATATGTTCCAGATGCCAAGTGATGCAGATTTTGAGATGCTCTATGGCAATCTCAAAGCACAAGAAACAATTAAGTTCTGGAGTACATCATTTCTTCGTGGAACTACTCTCGATAATTCGATTATCATTGTTGACGAGTTTCAGAATCTTAACTTCCATGAACTAGATTCTATTATCACTCGTGTTGGTGAAAATACAAAAATTTGTTTCTGTGGTGATGCTCGCCAGTCTGATTTGAATAAGTCAAATGAAAGAAATGGTATCGTTGATTTCATGAACATCTTGCGTAAAATGCCATCTTTTGGTATTATTGAATTTGATATTGATGATATTGTTCGTTCCGGTCTTGTCAAAGAATACCTAACTGCAAAAATTGATTCTGGTTTTTAATGTTTAATCATGTTGATATTAACCTCCCTCAACTTGAGAGGGAGACTATTGATGGAGTAAGATACTACTCTGTTCCTGATGCAGAAGAACTCCTCCGACTGGTCTCCATCACTTCGGTGACTAGTCATTTTAATAAAGAGATCTTTGTAAAATGGCGAAAGAAAGTAGGAAACGAGGAGGCAGATCGTATCACTAAAGCTGCTACAAGTCGTGGTACGGATATGCATACTCTAACTGAACACTTTTTAAAGAATGAAGAACTGCCAAAGGTTCAACCTATTTCAGATTTTCTTTTTAAGATCTCTAAATCTAAACTAAACAAGATTGATAATATCCATGCACTTGAGGGTTCCCTATATAGTAAACAACTTGGTATTGCCGGAACGGTTGATTGTATTGCCGAATATGAAGGCGAACTAGCAATAATTGATTTCAAAACATCCAAGAAACCAAAACCACGGGAGTGGATCGATCACTATTTTGTGCAGTGCATGGCATATGGTTGTATGCTGTACGAACTGACTGGTATTTCAGTTAAAAAACTTGTAATTATTATGGCTTGCGAAAATGGAGAATGCGTCGTCTATGAAGAACGAGACAAATCAAAGTACATCAAACTTCTCACCGAATACATTAGAAAGTTTGTTAGAGATAAACTGGAACTCTATGGAACCGAATAAAGAACTAGAACAGGCGATTGAGAAAAAATTTCTCACACCTTCTAAATTTGCATTAGAAATTGAAAAAATTGTTGCCGAAGAAAAAATCAATTATATTGATGCTATCGTTCACTATTGCGAAGTGAACGAACTTGAGGTAGAATCGGTAACGAAACTTGTATCCAAACCGCTGAAGGAAAAACTGAAGTGGGATGCTACGAGACTTAATTTTATGAAACGAACTTCGAGAGCAAAATTACCATTATGATTTCTCGTGATGAACTAATGCATCATCGTCTTCAGGCTTGGTTACGAGAAAACCAGTCTGAAGATTTGGCATATCTGGGGTATTATGAAGATACTCTTGGTCAACTTAAATATTGGTATAAAATTGCCGATCATGAAGTATCGGTAGATTGTATTGAAGACCTTGAATTGGTAGAAAATGAAAGTGACTCCCTTTGAAACATATCAACATTACCTTTCACTTAAAAATCATTTTACAAATCCAAAGTATGATTTTTTCAAGTATGGTGCAAAAACCCGTGCTAGTGTAACATCTTTCAATAAGAGGAAAGATAAGTATTGGTTTGAAAAAACTTCCCGCAAATATTCTGATGAGGAAGTTGTACAATTTTTAGTATCAAATTTTGCTGCTTCCGACAACCCACAAAATCTATGGATTGGAGAAATTATCAATTCTGGCGAAAGGACTTACGCCGACTGGACAAAGAGAAAACAGAGTTTGACTTACTTGTTCAAAGAACAAAGCAACGAATTACTCTTGAACAACGAATTAGAGAATCTATTCGATTGTTCGAAAGGACATCCAATCCTATTAAAAAAGTATCTTGGTGGAGACGTAAGTCTTGAGACTTTTGTGGTTTATGAGAAAATTTTTGGGTTTTCAAAAAATTTCGATAAAAAATTGTCAGACCCCGTTTGGGAAACTGTTAGTTTGAAATTGAAAAAATATACGCCTTTCATAAATATTGATGTATTCAAGTTTAAAAAAATTTTACGGGAAATTTTACATGAGTAATTTTTTTGAATCAGAGATAATTCAAGAAGAATTGAATGAAATTAATAGACTCCAAGAAAAAATTTACGGCAGTTTATTTTCTTTTGGAGAAATGACCCGTGAAGATAAACTTGAACACGTTGAAATACTCACAAACTTGCTAGAAAAGCAAAGAGTGATGTATACTAGGTTATCTCTTTCAGAAGATCCACAAGCGATTGAGATGAAAGAGAATCTTCGCAAATCAGTTTCCATGATGGGTTTCCCACCAGAGACTGATATGCAAACCTTATTTGATAGTATGAATGCCACAATCAAATCTCTCAAGGAATATATTGACGCCTGAGAGCATTCTTGCTATACTATCCAAGTAAATCACCCGAATCCAACTTATCCGAGGTAATCCAAATGTCTTTTGCTGACCTTAAGAAGCAATCCAAACTGGGCTCTCTGACCGCCAAACTGGTCAAAGAAGTCGAAAAAATGAACAACACAGGTAGTTCTGGAGATGAGCGTCTCTGGAAACTTGAGTGTGATAAAGGAGGAAATGGTTATGCCGTTATTCGTTTCCTGCCCGCACCTAACGGCGAAGATCTACCATTTGTCAAACTGTACTCCCACGCCTTCCAGGGTCCTGGCGGTTGGTACATTGAAAACTCTCTGACTACTCTGGGTCAGAAAGATCCTGTGTCTGAATACAACACGATGCTGTGGAATAACGGCACCGATGCTGGCAAGGATGCCGCACGTAAGCAGAAGCGTAAACTGACTTATGTTACTAACATTTATGTGGTTAAAGATCCTGCTAATCCCGAGAACGAAGGTAAAGTCTTCCTGTACAAGTTCGGTAAGAAGATCTTTGACAAATTGACTGCTGCTATGCAACCTGAGTTTGAAGATGAGGAAGCAATTGATCCCTTTGACTTCTGGCAAGGTGCTAACTTTAAACTGAAAGCAAAGAACGTTGCTGGTTATCGTAACTACGATTCTTCTGAGTTTGCACGTCAGGATGCACTTCTCGACGACGATGATGCCATGGAGGCAATCTGGAAGAAAGAATATTCTCTGGAAGAGTTTGTTGCTCCCGACCAGTTTAAATCATATGATGACTTGAAAAAGCGTCTTGATTATGTGCTTGGCATCAAAGGCACTCCTAAATTCCAGGATCAAGAAACTATTGAGGAAGAAGAAGAGTTCCGTCAGCAGAATCGTGGTGAGAGCAATTCTATGCCTCAGTCCATGAAAGAAGAACTGAACTCTCTGTCAGGTAATAGTGGTGGATTTAACGATCCTGATATTACACCAGACAGTTCTACTGATGATGATACTTTGTCCTACTTCGCACGACTTGCTGAAGAGTGAATATTTTTTTGGGGAGGGAAACCTCCCCTTTTTAATCTAGTTCTGTAATTTTTGTATTAAACGTTTTAATTAATCTTTCATTGACGTATTCACTAGACTTTGTATAAAGTAAAAAACTACGACAATCGTCCAAAAATTTACTCAGGTATTCTGATTTTAGAACATATATTTGTCTCTTAATATCATTTTTTCTAATTTCATATTCTAAATTTGTTATTGCAATGGTAGGATTAATTGTTAAATTGCTATCAGATGGATCAGGTATTGTAAAATCTTCGGTTACAGTTAATCCATCTTGCATAATGAGTCTATTATATTCATCAACAACAAATGTTGTTTCATAATGATGAGTTGCATTGATATTTTCAATACCATATTTTTCCACTGTCAAATTGTAAAGATCATTGTTTGATAGTGGCCATTGATCGTAAATATTGGTTATCCCTCCAATTATTAAAACCACCCAATCTAAAGTTGGATCTCCAAACAATTCTTCTGCTACATTATCTGGTCTTGAATTGTCAGATATAGTATACTTATCAAATAATGTAAAGATATTTTTAAGATCATCTCGAAGTTTAACTCTACGGAAAAAATTCTTGACTAAAAGGTAATCTTCAGATGAATTTCTATTATCTAAAAATGATTGATACTCTAAATTTGGAAGTTCTCTGAAATAACCCATTTTAGAATCCTACTCCTATATCTTGAGAATTTGTATCATTAGTATCACCATAATCTATGTCATAAATTGGTTCAAGTTCTTTAAATGTTAAATTCATTACCATAGAAACTGGTGTAGAGTCATGGTATGTAGAATAAACACCATCCCCTGTATAGTTGACATTCATATTTGTTAATGCACACTGTTTAAATCGATTTAGAAATGGATGCATATCTTTTCCTCGTCGATATGAAAGATCAAATACATTTGGTGTTCTTAAAAACTGATTTCCACCTGTTGTAACTTTTGGTGCCATATTTAGTTTTAGTGTTCTTATTATTTGTTTTACTACTATACCTTCATTCTTATTTCTTGGCGTTAATTTAAATGAAAACTTAAATGCTCTTGTTGTGACACCATTAAACAATAGTTCTTTATTTGGATTTAAAATTGCACCAGTAGATCTTGCAAGAAGAGACTCTGCACTTACATTATTAACACCAAAGGGAGATAAATTTGCAACCTGTGCTTGTAGAGATGCGTTTATTGCTGTTCTAAGTACACCTGATTGTTCTTTGTAAAAATTATTGAATTGATCCTTAATAACGTCAATAGCACCACTTGGGTTTGACATGCTTACACTGTTCAGAATATTTGTATATCCCCCAACTAAAGCAGCACTCACAGCATCAAGATCATTTTCTGTATAGGAAACATTATTTGAATCGTTGATATTTGAAGGAATTGGTAGAATTATCGTGTTTTTTGTTTTAACCTGTTTTAGAGAATTGTTATTAGAATTTAGTTGTCCCTGTCCCTGCTCTCTTATTAATCCGCCACTAGAAATAACGCTTCCAAGGGTAGAATCTCCAGTACCACTTACAGGAACATATTCTTTGACTTCGAGTCTAAAATAATCTATTCCCTCTCCGGTGGAATTTATTCCAATATGGTTCGCAATTGCCATCGGATAAATTAAAGTTTTAAAATCTTTCACTCCCACGTTCACAGCTGAGGGAATTGGTGGTCCTTCTCTATAAGGAGTGGTTATCGGTGTGGGAGGTATAACACTTGCTAGAGGACCAGATGGTTGTTGACCTGGTGCATTTGTGTTACTTGGAGTGGAAGGAGTTTTATTATATGCAATAGTCGTTGGAAACCGTTTTATGGCGTCTTGTTCCCATTGTTGTAGGTTCTGCACGTTCGGTAGGTGATATCCAGCAGCCTGGTTTTTTCCTTTTTGAATAAACTTATCATCAGCACTTTTTATCTCCCGTTTTAATGCTGGATCTTTGTTTGTTAAGTCATTCCAAAATGCTGTCATTTCAGGTCTTGCTGCAAGACTGGATTGATTCTGAGCACCACCAAGAAGGTCTTCTTCAAGCGAAGAATAATTTCCATTTTTTTCTATAGCTACTGCAACGTAGTTGATGCCATTCTTTGTAACAGCTACATCAATCTCTGCACCATCAAAGTTATTATCTATTTGATGGATCTTTGTTCCTGGTATTGTTTTGCCTGCAGATTTAATGGAGTTAAAAAGTTGATTATCATCTATTTTCATATAATAAACTCTTGGATAAGAGGCATCATTTATTTCCAATGACTTTGGGTCTACTATTTGTGAGTCAAATCTACGGTTAGAAATGCCGGCATTGCGCGCAACGTAGGCATCTACATATTGAGATTCGGCTTTATGAATGTTAAATTTAACATTACCCGCACCAGTAGTAAAAAACTGATAAGAACCGTTAGCAGATTGGACAGAAACAGGACCAGTTTCAACGTTAAAACTTTCAGTTTTTGAGTTTGGACCAGAAATCTTCGTATCAAGAGGATAACTTTCATCAATAGTTCTTCCTGCTGATCCCGCTCCTGTGGCTGGTACTGTCCTAATAATCTGATCTTTGAATAAATTTTCTAAATGATTGGACATTTATCTCTTTTTGGTCCTTTTAATTATTTAGACTCCAAAACCACGAATTTTCTTATATGGTAGTGTTTCCAAATCTCTCAATTCCTCTTCATTCACAAAATATACTGGACCAACAACTTGATTTGTTGTATATTGCCTAATATCTCCCCAGTGTAGGTTGATTCCACGAAATCCCCAGGAAAAAATTTCAGTAACATAAACCAACGGATGCTCATCATAAACAATATTTGATGTCTTTGCATCATAAAGAAAGGTATAATAATTATCAACACTTGGAGATGTTGTTCCTGTTGTTTTTATTAGTTCAATAATTTTCCCAAATAACATATCAGGATCTTCTATACCAATCAATTCGTCCATAGCTTGGCGTAGACGATTATTTTTTGTATCGGCAGGATACTGCATTACTTAATACCGAGTTCGTTTTCTGTTAATACTTTAAATTCCCATCGTCTATCTCTACAAAACTCTTCTGCTGCTTTCCATTTTGCTTGATTTTTTGCATACTCATATACTTCATAAATGTATCCTTTTGTATTTCTTTTTGGTTTTGTGGGAGGAGTAGTTTGTTTTTGGGGTTTTATTTCAATTAACATTTTTTTTATTTGACCGGTCGATTCTTTCAACTTCACATAAAAATCAGGAAAGTATCGATGTATTTTATTATCAACCGGAGAACGATATGGCAAAGCAATCTCTTCGCTTCCCCATTCTAAGATATTTTCATTCTTATCACAATAAACCATAAATTTTCGTTCCCATAAAGAACGGTAAATTATGTTTGTTGGATTTCCTTTATATTTTTTTGGATATGAAGGACTATATTTTCCTTTATATGACATCTAAATATTTAATAATAAAAAACCATAAAAATATTTAGATGTCAATACCCAGTAGTAGTCCGGACTTGGGAATTTCTGCGTTTGCGAATGTTGGTATGAATAAGGTCAAAACCTTATTTGGCAATTTAGCAACCACTAATTATTATCAATTACAAATTTCAGAATTTCCAATTCCCCCGAACGTAGAGAGGGATCGTACAATCCAAAAGTTTTTTTCTGATGCACAGGTAAATAAAGATTTTTACACGAGAGATTTGAATTTATTATGTTCTGATGCAGTTATTCCCGCATCTGCTTTTGCAACCTCTGAAGTAAAAGATAATTTCATGGGTTTGACTGAAGAATTTGCTCATAGCAGAATATATACCGATATTGAGTTGACTTTTTATGCTGATAAAAATTACAAAGTCAATAGATTTTTTGAAGCATGGATGGATTATTCTTCTAATGGTAGTGGTATTAGCATGTCCAGTTTTGATCTTGGATATTATAGAAGAATGAATTATCCAGGTTCATATAAACATCCGCAGGGAGTGACTATTATAAAATTTGAAAAAGATACTCAGTCTCTGTTAAGATATAAATTGAGAAATGCTTTTGTAAAATCCATATCAAGTACTCCAATTTCTTACGGACAAGGGGAGATAATGAAAGTATCAGTTACTTTTAATTATGATTATTATAGTGTATCTTATGAGGAATATGTTACACCGGAATTTGATTTTGGTGGTGGAGCACAAAAAGTTCCAGGAGTTGAAGGTAAGGTTCGAAAAGTAGCGGGTACAAATGGTAAAACCCTCAAAGGGACACCATCCGGAATCGAAAAACCAGTTATTCCTTTTCGAGACAATCCTCTTTTTTAACTCTATTTTGCAGATTCTTTTATCTTGGGGGATAATAAATAATCACAACTGAACTTATAATGGGTTATTATGCCTTTACCAAAAATTAGTACTCCAACATATGAGTTGGAGATTCCATCGACTGGAAAAAAGATTAAATACAGACCATTTTTAGTTAGAGAAGAAAAAATTCTTCTTATGGCACTTGAATCTGAAGACATGAAACAGATTACTGATGCAGTTGTTGATATTTTAAATAGTTGTATTATTACACGCGGAATCAAGGTTATTAATTTAGCGACTTTTGATATCGAATATATTTTCTTGAATATTAGATCTAAATCTGTTGGAGAAAAAATTGAAGTTAATGTAACTTGTCCTGATGATAATGAAACTAAAGTCACATTAGATATTGATATTGATACGATTAAAGTTCAAAAGGATAAAAAACATGCTGATACAATTAAACTGGATGACAACTTGTTTTTGAAATTGAAGTATCCTTCACTGGATCAATTTGTTCAAAGTAATTTTGAATATAATGAAGATGATGCCGATGTTGACAAATCTTTGGATATGATTGTATCTTGTATTGATATGATCTATAATGAAGAGGAGTCTTGGCCAGCATCTGACTCTACACAAAAAGAATTAAAAGAATTCATTGAACAAATGAATACCAAGCAGTTTAAAGAAATTGAAACCTTCTTTACAACGATGCCAAAACTTTCTCATTCAGTCAAGGTCAAAAATCCAAATACTGGTGTTACAAATAATATCATTCTGGAGGGACTAGCAAGTTTTTTCAGTTGAGTATGGCTCATAACTCTTTAGAGTCATACTATGAGACGAACTTTGCCTTGATACAGTACCATAAATATTCATTAACTGAGATTGAAAATATGCTTCCATGGGAAAGAGAAGTATATGTTGCATTACTTCAAAATTATCTTGAAAAACAACGTTTAGAGCAGCAGCAATCTGGTGGAATTTAATCAACCCATTCTTAGAGCACCATCCATACCAAAACTTAGTAAGAAGAATATTTCTTCTTCAGTTTTGCGCGGAACATCTGCGGCATCTTCTCCTGTTAGTGGATCTAAACAAGCATTAAAATTAAAATCATCTACTTTTAAGTTTAGATCCAGAAGAATAAGAGTAGAAGGTCTTCAACCAGTTCAAAATGAAAGAAGAATACAAGCAGAGGGTCGTCAACCAGTTCAGAATGACCAATCGGTTGTTAATGCGTATATTCCATCAATTGCAAGTTCGTTAAGACAAACTAACGAAATTTTAGTCGAAATCCAAAAACAACTTTCTTTGGATTTCAAAAACAGAATCGAACAAGAAAGTAAAATATTAAAATCTACAAAAAAACAAAAAGAGGCATCTAGAAGAGGGAGAGAGGAAAAATCTTTAGAAACTGTTGGTAAGATTGGAAAAAATATTACCAGTGCATTTACTAAAGTTGCAAAACCAGTAAAAGGAATATTTGATAAAATATTTGAATTTTTTAGTTTGATTCTGACTGGAATTGTAGTTAATGCGGCATTTGATTGGTTAAAAGATAAAGAAAACAGAGAAAAAGTAGGAAAGGTATTTACATTTCTTGCAGAGAATTGGAAAATATTTGCAGGTATACTTATAGGTGGTCTTGCACTACGAGTTCTTTATAAGGTTGTTCGAGTTGTTCGTGGTATAGGAAAACTATTACAGTTTTTAAGAATTTTACCAAGAAATCGTGTCGGAGGTACTAGTTCTGGCGGTCAATCAGGAGCACAAAGAGGACGTGGAGGATTATTCAGAAACGCCGCAGGGCAAAGAAGGGGTAACGTTGATATTACAAGAACTGTCGAAACTAGAACTTTATCGAGAAGAAGTAGACTTGGAGGAACTATAAAATATGATAGACAATTTGATGTAATTAAAAGACAAAAAGGAATTTTAAACAGAGCACTTCAAGGTGTTGAAGTTAATGCAAAATTGATGGGAAGAAGAATTCTGAGATCCATAGGTATGGGTTTTGGACAAAAAAGTATATTAAAATCCTTCTTAAGATTTGCTCGCCCAATTTTAAAGAGAATTCCAGTTATTGGCGTATTAATGGATTTTGCACTGTCGGTCGCACTTGGAGAAGATCCAGGCAGAGCAGCATTTGGTGCAATTGGTGCTGGTTTACTTGCAGCAATTGGAACATTTATTGGTGGACCAATTGGAACATTTATTGGTGGCATTGCTGGTGATTTTGCAGGAAGAAAACTTTACGATGTATTCTTTGGAGGCAAAAAGAAAGATCCTGCAATGGAACAAATGTCCAAAGAAGGAGATCCAAAGAAATACAAAGATGGTGGAGTCATTCCGTTTATGGAAGGAGGAAATACTCCTGCAAGTTATCTAAGTGGAATGCTAAAAGGACCATCACATGCTCAAGGTGGTGTTCCTGTTATTGCTGAAGGTAATGAATACGTAGTCAATAAAATAGATTCTAACAAATTCAGACCAGTTCTTGATAATATAAACTATGATGGTGGAAGATCTTGGTCTGATTTTAGTGATGGTGTTGATATACAAGAAAAACTATTTAAGAATCAATTTGCAGTAAATGATGAGTTTGCAACAGCACTTCAGGATTTTAGAAATATGTTTGTTGAAAGCGCACAAAAACAAAAACGTTACTTAAGTGGAACTTCGGTATCTGATCAAAGAAAGCAACCTTTCCTTGGAAGTATTATAAGTCTTTTTGGTGCAGGGTATTCTGATACTGATAGTGGTGGAATGGGTGGAATGAAACCATCAATAACTCCAAAACCAGTATCAAGAAATATTAAAAAAAATGAAGGAAAGAAAGGATTAATTGAACTTCCACCAATTGTAATGAATTCTGGTCCGGATGATATTGAATTGCCAACATTCACTGACAAAAATGAAAAAATTCCAGTAATATCTTCACATGATTCAACTAATGAATACCTAAATGTAGCATTAAATTATTATCAAATTCAAGGATATAGATTTGGAGATTGATAAATGAAAATATTACAACAAGAATCAGAAAAACTAAAACTAAATGCAACTAATATTAAGAGTCTATTAATTGATTCGAATAAAAAACTTATACAATTAAAAAAATCCAAAAAAACTTTTATTAGAAAGGAGTCTGAAAGAAAAAATAGAATTAGTGAAGAAAGTAGAATAGAAGCACCTTTTAAATCTTTTGGAAGGTCTATAGGTAATGTGGCATCGAGAATTGCAAAAGCACCGATGAGTTTCTTTGATAAAATAAAGGAATTCTTTGGATTGATTTTAGCAGGAATCATTCTTAATAATTTACCATCTATCATAGATTCAATTAAAACATTTTTTGACGATAATCCGTGGATTATTGATGGGACAAAATTTATACTGGAAGCAATAGGAAAAGGTATACTTGGAATTATAGATATAGTTAATTTCTTCACTGAAAGTAAGCAAAAAGATACTGAAAAAAACTTAAAAGGAATTAAAGATGAATTATCCACTTTAGATGGAGAGCAGGATAAATTATTGAGCGATATTAATGCAGAAATAAGAAAAACAAATTTAGATTCGCAAGAAGAGAATTCTGATACAACTCCGATTGAACCATCAGAACCTCCAACTCAACCAGAGTTAACTCCCAATCCTCCCAAATCTACACCTATATCTCCAGTTCAACAAAATAGTGCTCCGACAGTGACTCCAGTCCAAAAGATGCGAGAGGGAGGAACAGTTGGAGGACAACAAAGTTCTTCGAGATCTTCAACTTCTGCAAGTCTTGCTACGAAAGGTTCGCAAAGAAGTTCTAATAGTTTTGTTAAATTTGGAACTAATGTAAAACTTCAAAGAGCACTCTTAAGAAAGGATAAGATCAACAAAAGAAATTTTGCAGATGTTGTTGATAAATTAAAAGAGGCACAAGGATTAGTGGTAGTTGGTTCAGGGTCTACTACTCCAGGTCAAGGTGGTCTAGGTCCAGGTGGACTAATTGGTATTGCGCCACAAGCAAAAGTTACTGGCGGAACATTACCATCAAATGCTACTATCACTAGTTATGCTGGGATGCGGCCGCATCCCATCTATGGCGGCACTAGATGGCATAATGGTGTTGATGTATCAGCAGGATCAGGAACTCCAGTCTCTTCTGCTCAAAATGCACATGTAATACATTCTGGTTGGTTAGATGATGGATATGGATATTCTGTAGTCTTGAAGCATGATGATGGAGCAGAAACTAGATATGGTCACCTCCAATCAGTTAATGTTCAAACAAGTCAAAAAATTAAAGCTGGGCAGTTATTGGGACTGGAAGGTAGCACAGGAGATTCAACTGGACCTCATGTTCACTTTGAATATTATCCGAACGGTGGAGCAATGACGTATGATAGGAAATACGCATACCCAAAACCAAGTCAAGTAATGAATAATTATTTTCGATTTGGTGGTAATGTGACAGCAATTAATCGTCAAGGTGGTCAAGGTGGTTCAGAATTGATGCCAGTGCGGTTAAATAGAAGTATAGGAGAAGATATGAGTGAAGGTGAAAATTCAACTGTAGCACTACAAAGAATTTTTGTAATTAAAAAGCAAGTAGTTCCGATGCCAATTCCATTAGGTTAGTTAGATGTCAATAGCAAATTTACAAGCAAATAGGGTAATAACAATAGGTGGAATTTCTTTTGAGACAAAAGTTGCTACATTTAATTACTATGAGAGTGTATTGTCTCCATTTATTACTGCAAATTTAACTTATGCCGATACTGGAAATAGTGCAATAGATCCATTTGATATTCAGGAGAGGACAGGAACACTACGAGATTCTGTTATACGTGGATCTGATAGATCAGTTCAATTTAAATTTGAAAACATTATGGGATCTATTGATTTTCAGGGCAGGAAATTTTTAGAAATTGATGATTCTGTTATTTTGTCAAGTGATTCTACTACTGAATATGGAGCATTAAGATTAGTTTCTCCCACATACAAATTGAATTATGAAAATAATGTTTTTGAAAAATTTTATGGTCAAATTAGTAATTCTGTTAAAAAAATTGTAACAGAAAAACTTAATATGTCTACAGAAGAACTTGATATTGAAAATTCTTCAAATCCAAAATCTTTCACTGGATCAAATCGAGAACCATATGATATTATTACACATTTAGCATCTCTATCAACACGGGTTGGAGGACTTCCTGGATTTTTTGCTTATGAGACTAAGAGTGGATTTCATTTCAGGTCCATTGATTCTCTAATGGATCAAACTCCAGTTAATCAAAACAACCCATACTTTCATACCGATGTTTTTAAATCTGATTTAATTTCAAATAAAAACGCATATAAAATTATTGGAACTCCAACAAAAAAAGATCCTAGTGTATCCAAATTAATACAATCTGGAGCATATTTTGCAGAATTTAGATTTATGTATGAAGATGAGCAGACTGTTAAATCCAAATTTTATAGAATTGAAAGTGATGGTAGATTTGAATCAATCGAGAACCCAACAAATAATACAACTCGTTTATATACAATGTCTATTCCTAGAGGAATGAATGACTCAAAAGTTAGTAAGGAATTAGAAAGTGATCCATCGGACATTTTAGCAAAATCTGTTATGAGATATAATATTTTGATGTCTCAGGCAATAAATATTTTGATACCTTGCAATCCAAGTTTGGAGGCAGGAAATTTGATAAGATGTCAGTTTGAAAAAGTTACTTCGAGTTCAAAGGTTTTAGGACCTTCCAATGTTGGAAATTATTTGATTTTGAATTTGTGCCATCAATTTAACGGAACTGATTCTTATACTTCTTTAACAATTGTCAGAGATACTTACGGTAATCAGAAAGGAATAGGTTAGATATGATGCAACAACCGCAAGGATACTGGGAAGGTCAAGTAATTCCTGATGCAGAGGATAATGAAACAAGCACGGGAGGACATGGATTTAGAGTAAAGGTGAGAATCTTTTTCTCAACTTTACCAAATGGTAAAGGATGTGATTCTGTTGATGCTACTATACCAAATAAAGATTTAAGATATGCCACAATTGTAATGCCAACAACTCATGGCACTAAAACTCGTCTATCTCATGGTATTCGTGGTGGAGAAAATGTTTGTGGATATTTTATGGATAGTGAAGGTCTAATTCCAAGAATTACTGGAGTTCTTGCCAGAACAAATACTGGAACACTTCTTGCTTCACAAGGACAACAAACAACAAACGGTCAAATAGTTGATACTTATAGTCAAAAACGTGCAAATAATCCTTGCACATCAAGAACTGGAGCACCTGCACCAACAGCAAAAGAAAGTGCTGCCGGAACAGGAGTTGACAGAAGTCTTTTTGAAGGTGTAATTGCAAATATGAATAACTCTATAAAAATGAGTTGATAAATAAAAAAAAATAAAAAGCGTTTGATAAATGCCAGAAGAAGAATATTCTTTTGAAGAATTAAAAAAACAACAAGAAGAACTACAAAATAGAATTGACGAATTAAAGTCCCTCCAATCTCTGGCAGAGAGTCAAAATCTATCCGAAGATGTTACTGGATTTCAGGCTGTCATCGACGAAGCTCAAAATACTTTGGATGGAATTACGAATGACCTCCTTAAAAAGGGGTGCAATCGAAGAGACATGGATATGAATTGGATGAGGGAGAACATTGAAGAATGTAAAACCTTCATAAACAGTGAATCATATGCATATTTTCAAAAAGCAATAGCAAATAAACACACAATAGATCCTTGTGGAAAGAATACTCTTGGAACAATTAATGTCGCATTACAAACAGTATTCCAAGATTTAAAAGATGCAAAAAGGTATTACAATGAATACGTAACTCCCACATTAAATACAATTTCCGGAATAAATGAATCAGTATCAAATGCGACAGAATTAATTGCTGGCGCATTAAAAATTCTTATTCAAAGAGCAAGAAATTGGCTACTTAAAATTATAAAAGACAAGTTAGAGGCATTTTTTGAAGAAATACTGCCAGATATGGCTCAAAATATACAAGGTATAACAATTAAACAAATTATTGATACATTATTCTGTAAAATTAATGATGTTATAAACGGTCTTTCCAAACTAGTTGGAGAATTCTTATTTTCACTGATAGGTAATTGGATTAATGCACCATTTTGTGCTGCAGAACAATTCACAAATGCTTTGATAAACAATATTGCAAATAGAATTGATAAGGCACTTCAACCAATATTAGATGGTTTAGGAGATATTCTTGGCGAAGAAAGTAGAATTGCTGGACAAATATTTTATTATATTGATTTGGTTCTTGGATACGAAGCATTTTTATGTACATCTGGAGGAATTAAGTGTCCATCAGTCAAAACACGCGGAGCATTATGGTGGGGTGGAGGAGAAGAAGCAGCAGCAGATAAGTATCAAAATTTCTTGAATGGTCTTAATCTTTCTGGAGGAGAAAGTGCTGATTTATTGAATCGATTTGATAGATGGCTTGGTGGTGATAGCGGTTTAGGTGATATGGAACTTTTTGGAACAAAATTTGGAGATGTTGATCCTAATATTGCCGATCAATTTACATGTTATGCAGGAGATCCAAACTGCGGACCACCAAAAATGCAAATATTTGGTGGAGGTGGTGCTGGTGCTGTAGGTGATGTTATTGTTAATGAAATTGGACAAATTGTTGGTGTCAACTTAAGAAGTGGGGGTGGTGGATATACTTCTCCACCATTTGTTGCATTTATAGATGATTGTCAGAATGGTAACTTTGCTTCTGGGTATGTTGAACTGGACAATGATCGGGATACTACATTAACTCTAGATCCAATAACTTTTTCTCCGATAGGAAATTCTGGAGGAATAAACGGAAATCAACTTAATAATGGTAACTTTTCCTTTGATCCAAATTTTGGCACATTTGGATTTAATCCAAATACTACTGGATCATTTAACGAAAATGGAAAATGCATTTATGAGGGAGATGTTTATCATGTATTTGATAATGACACTGATACTGGAATAGCTTTAGAAGTTAGTGCTGGATTTGATGTCTTAAATGGTGCTCCTAATGCTCCAGACTTCCAACCGATACGTCTTAATAGCACAATCGATATGACTCCTGATAAAAAGCACTATCAGGTCAGATTTAATGTTCCATACGATAATGCTGATTATGATATTGAAGTTACAGAAGTAACTCAACGAGCAGCACATGGTGGAAGTGGAGGAGTCTTTCAACCATTTAGGGATGAAAACGGAAAAGTTATTGTTAAGAATAAAACAGCAAGGGGTTTTGATATTTGGTTTGGTAGAACTGCTGTAAAAGCAGTTCGTGATTCTCAAGAAGCAGTTCCTGTAATTGGAAGTCAATCACAGACTGGAGTCTCAGTTGTTTCTGCAAATAGAGGAACTTTATTTGTAAAAGAAGGTGGAGAATACTACCTGTTAACGGGAGGATTGGAAGGAGGTTCACCATATTCAGTTAGATTCGAATTTGATTGGAAAGATTATCAAGACCAAGCAGGACTTGCAGTTACTGGAATAAGAATTCCAGGTCTTCCTCTTGGGGATTTAGTTGTCACCAGAGATATTGATACTTCTGCTTTTACCCAACTCACACAGGCAGCTGCTTCACCCTCCCAACGAGAGATAAGATATACACCAAAAGGATCACAGCAAGTTGTTGCATCAGTTGAACCAAGAAAAAAATATGGTCCTATTATTTTTGAAAATTTGAATAGAAGACGTGATCCACGTATTGTTGATGCTGGTTCATCACCAAATCAAAAACAACAAAGAATAATATTTTATGATGGAGAGGGTGATGATACTAATGCCAAATTTACGGCATTAGATATAATTGGAGAAGATTTTGTAGTATCTACAACTGAATTTTTTGCAGATGCAATTGTGGATACCGGACAACCAATTTTATATCAACCAGAAATTTATTTAAAAAATGCACCTCCAGGAACACTTATTTCATCATACGTTAGAGGATTTACATTTAAAACTGCAGGAGATAGGTCAAACTGCCACCCAGGAAAACCTGTTAAAGATGTTATTATAGTTAATCCTGGCGTGGGATATACATCAAGACCAGAGAATAGACCGGAGGGTTCAATTGAAAGATCATTTATTGGATGTTTTACTGATATTGATATTTTAAATACTGGAAATGGTTATTCACCGGAAGATGAGATTACAATTACTCCAAACGTCGAAAATTTGAGAGTGAGTGTTCAAATGAATGATCTTGGACAAATTATAGCAATGGAAGTTTTAGACGAAGTTTGTGGATTAACATCTCTTCCAGTTATTGAAATAAATAGTTCCACTGGTGTTGGGTTCAAAGCAAGAACTAGATTATCGTTCACTCCTGTTGAAGAGTATATACAAACTGCAGAAGAAAATAGAAAAACTATTGGCGATCTTGATCCAGCACAACTTATTCAAGTTATTGATTGTGTTCTATAATGGCAAAATCTACTCCGATAAAAACAGCAGATAATGATTATGGAATTATGTTTTGGGGTCCAGGTGGACCTGAAGAGAAAGACGATGGATCTGAACTGACTATTGCCACAGCATCCAATCACCAATTACATTTTTGTGAATCTGGCAATTCAATCAATGTAACGCCAAAGTGTCAAACTGAGGTATGTGGTGTAAGTTTGCGACCAAAAACTAAGGATGGTGAAGAATCGCCAGCAAAACAAATTTTGGCACATAATGGCGATATTGTTATAAGTGCAAAAAATGGAAGTATTTACCTCAAAGGTAAAAACATTTATATGGTTGCTGAAGGAGATTCCGAAAATGGATCTATCGTTCTTAATGGAAATGGATCTGTCAATGTTACTGCTGGAGAACAAGCAAGATTTATTGGTTCAAAAACTTGTATACGAGGTGAAGTTGATCTTGATATTGCTGGTGCATCAATCACTATTGCTGGAGAGGTGAAAAACGCATCTTTTTCTGCTATTAACAATCTTAAGGCATTATTGAATGGAGATTTCACATCTTTAATAGAAGGAATCTCAAAAGTATGCAAATGAGGCAAAACAAATGCAAGTAGACAAATTTAATACAAATAGAATATGTGTTCCTGGTCCATTAGGGGTACATCCATTATTAGTTCCAAACCTAGTAATTCCTCCAGGAAGTGCTGATTTTTATCGTTCTTACATGGGAATGACATCAGTAGCGGGATATCAAACTGGAGCAGCTGTTATTGGAATGAATCCAGATAGTCCTTTTGCACTACACTGTGTTCCAGGAACTGTAAATTTGGTTAATGCCAGCATTACAAAGCATATTGGATTTTACTCTAGCAGTGGAGTAACAATGGCTTTAGGTGGTGCTTTTAAATCACTTGCTGTACTGAGTAATCTTACTGGAGTTTTGCAAAAAATTGTTGGAACATCTGTTGTTTCTTCATCCATAGCACCAGGATTAGATGCCAGAGCTGGAATTTTAACAGGAGTTTGGACAATAAATGGTTTGCCAATTGAAGATAAAGCTCATGGACATTCCGATATTAGACTTAAGAGAACAATTATTCCAATAGAAGGTGCTTTAGATAAGGTAACAAAACTAAATGGAATATCTTTCAGATGGGATAGAGATTATGCAAAGAAAACTAGACGAGATAAAGAGTTAAAAACGAAAGTAGTTACTCGAAGTATTGGTTTTATTGCTCAAGATGTTGAAAAAGTAGTTCCTGAGGTTGTTTCAACAGATAAAATAGATGGTATCGATTTTGATGTTAAAAAAGTAGATTATGAAAAAATGGTTGCCTTGTTAACTGAAGCAATCAAGGAGCAACAGACTCAAATCGAATCTCTAAAAGGTGAGGTTCAAGAACTTAAAAGTCAGTTAAATAACTAATATTAAAGAGTAATTGAAAAATGTCTGATGCGGCAAATAGAGTTGTTCAAAGTTTGAACGAAGATATTAAAGATGAGGAGGAGTTTGAGGTTAATCAAACTCCAGGAACAGTTCCTGCAAAATTTTATGATCAAGTTACATATAACAAAGATGAAAATACTGGTAGGTTTTCGAAATCGGTTGAAAGAAAAGAAACACAAGTAAAAGATAATGTTGTTCAAAAAAATGAATTGATTCAAATTGCACAAGAAGAAGTTACAGCTTATACTGAATTAGCACGAGTTGCTGATATGCCGATTGCACTGAATTTAACTGCTATAAATGAGAAGAAGAGACAAATAGCAGATATCATCCTTAATAACTGTGGCGTTGGCCTTTGTTCTTGTGTTGTAGGTGCTGCAAGTTCAAATGGAATAATTATTGGTGTAGGAACTCCTGGTGGAAGTAACATACTTCCAGATTATGTTGGTGTTAGCATTTACACCAATTTAAATAATTATGGTTCAGATACTCCTTTTTCACAAGATACGGAAGTAGGATTAACATCTTCTAATGCTGGTTCGGGATATAAGACAGAACTACTTGAACAAAATTATATGACTGATGCTGAAATAGAAGCATATGAAGATTTTGGTGCTATACCATATGGATATGGTCCTTTTAAAAGATTTACAGGATTTGACTACAACGGTTTTACTACCCAGAATAACTGCTCACAATATAATGCCCAAATAAATGCTTTAATTGCAGAAATTGGTGGTCATAGAGAAGAGATTATTAATAGATCTGCTTTAACAGATAAAGTAAATCAAATAAAAGATAAAAAAACTGAAAAAGAATTAATGCTTTGGTCTTTAAAGCATGACCAGGAAAAAATGAACAGTCAAGTACAATCTGATAGAGCACTAAGAGATCTTATTAAAAATGAACCATTGTTTGGATATAAAGGTTCTGTTGGAAGTCTAGATAATATAGAATTTACTGAGGGTTTAGCTGCAGGATCTTTTGTCGTTGGTTCTTATGTTCCAAGTGAAGGTGGATATTATCTTGGAATATCTCAATATGCTTATGACTCGTGGGAACAAGGTACTGGAACAAATCCACAATATTATATTTTCCTAGCACCAAAAGATTCTGGAGAGACAACTGGGCAATATAAAACGACTGCCGATTGTGATGGAGCAGAATCCACACAAACAAGTGCTCAGTCCACGTATGATGGTTATTGGAATACTTATCAATCTGTTATTGGATCAGATAGTTCTAATCATCCAATATTCCAATTTGCACAAAATGCCAATATAAATGGAAAAACCGATTGGTATATTCCAGCAAGAAATGAAATAACCATCTTTGGAAATGTTGCCCAAAATCAAACTCTTGATGATCATTCTGCCAATCCCTTCAATATAGGTGGACCTGAAGAAATTATACTTTTTCAAAATTTAAATACATTAAATCAGTATTGGACATCTACTGGAGACAGTTGTGAAAATACTGGCACCACAGGAAGTGCATCGGTGGGACAAAGAACTTCCGAAACATCTTTCGGAACTGCTGCTGGATACAGCAAAACCGAGACAAAACATGTTCGCCTGATTAGAAGAGTTCCTGTCAGTTCTTAAATTGGCACAGTTGACACTCCTGCCCATATGCTCTATAATATGTGGGTAATCAAGGGAACACCATGAACAACACAGCAGAATATGTTGAAGGTATTGTGATCGACATCTGCTCTCGATCATTTCTTCTTCTGAGTGATCAAGGCGATGAGCGTATGGTACAATGTGATAGTGTGGATGAGTTCATGAATGTTCTTGAGGTTGTTACTGATAACCTAAATGATGATCAGATCGAATACGCAGAACTTGCAGTTTCATGATACAATAAATAAACCAACTATGGAAATTTTCACAGTGCAAGAATGGGAAAATCGATTCGATGAACTTTTTGAACGAGTTGAAAAGGGAGAGACAATAGGAGTGGTTAGAGAAGACGGAAAGGCAGCAGTATTAGTACCCGCAGACGATGAACTGCTGCGAATATACACTGAGGATAATAACGAAGCACAGTAGTGTTTTTTTGGGAGTATAGCTTAATGGTTAGAGCGGCCTGCTTATAACGGGTTAGTCTGGGTTCAACTCCCAGTACTCCTATCAGGGGGGTCTAGCAATCTGGTGAATGCACCGAACTCATAATTCGGCTAAGGCGAGTTCGATCCTCGCGACCCCCACTTGACAATCAGCACCACATTTGGTATGATTGTCCCATCGGGTGAATAGCTCAGAGGTAGAGCATCTCCTTTACACGGAGGCGGTCGGGGGTTCGATCCCCTCTTCACCCACCTTGCGAGTGTGGCGGAATCGGTAGACGCACCAGACTTAAAATCTGTTGACCATTATGGTCGTGGGAGTTCAAGTCTCCCTACTCGCACTTTGTTTTTATAAACAAATGAGACTCAATAACCTTAAAATTTACTGCCAGACCGAAGAAGACCAATCCAACGTATTTGACTTTCTTTTTTACGAATATCAAAATAACATCAAATACTGTACTTGGGAACCTGATGGTGATGACGAGAATCCTGGAACTTGGGGAATGTTCATCGATGACTTTCCACCTGAACTTTGGGATAAAATGATCAATTTTCTAGAAAGTGAAGATTCTTGGGTTCTTGAAGAAAAAGTAGAAATGGCATTAGACGATGATGATGCCAATGTATACAAGGAATACTATTCAGAATTGTAAAAAAGTAATAAATAATATTTAAAAAAGTGTTATGTCATATACAGTAAGTACAAAACACTGTTGGTATAATAATGAAAAAATCATAGTTAATATGTATTTCCTAAATGATGTACCATTTACATTTGATGAAATGCCTGATGGTCATTTATATGATCGAAATTTAGTAGAAGAAGCAAATAAAAATAAAAGTTATGAAGTTGATGATGTATACAAAGGATCAAATTATTTGATCCTAGAACAGGCACATCCATGCTTTGACCCTATAGACATATTAAATCCCGAAGTTTTGCCTGAGGATTTGATTGGGTTTTTTTCTGACGAAGAAGATTATCTGGGATAAATAAAACATAGAAATCCCCCAGAAGTTGTAATACCATGCCTCTGAATAAGTTAGATAATTTTATCAAGAATACTGAAGGACGTATTTTATATGTAAACCCAAGTGACCTAGATTCTACAGATAGTATAACCAATCAAGGCAACTCTTTAGGGAGACCTTTTAAAACAATTCAAAGAGCCTTAATAGAATCTGCTCGTTTTTCATACCAAAAAGGTATTGGTAATGATAAAACAGACAGAACAACTATATTACTTTTTCCTGGAGATCATATTGTAGATAATAGACCTGGATGGGGAATTTATGGTACAGGGGCAGCAACATTATTAAAACCAAATGGAACTACATATACAACTTTTGAGAATATTGACTTAAATCTCGAAACCAATTTTGATTTAGAGCAAGAGGATAATGTACTTTACAAATTCAATAGTGTTTATGGCGGAGTAATTGTTCCTAGAGGAACTTCAATTATTGGATTAGACCTTAGAAAAACAAAAATTATACCAAAGTATGTTCCAAATCCAACAGAAGATCTTGGAGCATTAGATAAATCTGCAATTTTTAGAATTACTGGCAACTGTTATTTCTGGCAATTTTCTATCTTTGATGCTAAGGAATCAACAACTGCATATACAAGTCCAACCAATTTTACGGATGTTGCCAGACCAACATTCTCTCACCACAAATTAACTTGTTTTGAATATGCTGATGGTGTTAATATTCCAAAAGAATTAAGTACCAACTATACTATTACTGACCTTGACATGTATTATGCCAAGTTGTCAAATGCCTATGGAGAATCTTCTGGTTCAGGAACTTCAGATAGAAGTATTGATGAGAAGTGGCCATCAGAACCAGATGGATTTGCAAAGGAAAGACCAGAATATGAAATTGTTGGGGCATTTTCTGCAGATCCAATTTCAATTACAAATATTATTTCTGGAGATGGTCAAGAATCAACTTCCGTTGTTACAGTAACCACAGGTTCTGAACACGGTTTAACTGCAGGAACTCCAATCAAAATCGATGGTGTTGGAGTTCCTGGAGAAGTTTCTTCAGACTATAATATTTCTACCGTAGTAACTGCCGTTCAAAGTAAGACGCAGTTTACATATGCAATTCCTGCACCAGATCCACTGATGCCTGCATCTTTTGCATCACTGAGTGGGGATGAAACAGTTACTGTTGAAACTGACACTGTTAAAGGTGCATCTCCATATATCTTCAATATTTCACTGCGTTCTGTTTATGGTATGAACGGAATGCACGCCGATGGAACAAAGGCAACTGGTTTCCGTTCCATGGTTGTTGCACAGTTCACTGCAATTTCCCTCCAAAAAGATGATAGAGCATTTGTAAAATATAATAAGAGTGGTAGAGATTATGACGGTATCGTTCTTACAACTCAAAGGGGTGCAGAACTTTCAGGAAACTCTGCATCAACAAATCCAGACAAAGTTTATCACTTAGATAGCGAAGCAGTTTACAGAAGTGGTTGGGAAACATCACATATCAAAATAAGTAACAATTCTGTTATGCAGATTGTTTCTGTTTTTGCTATTGGATTCAATAAACACTTTGAATGTCTTAGTGGTGGTGATGCTTCTATTACAAACTCAAACTCAAACTTTGGTCAAATGGCTTTAGTGTCTGATGGATTCAGACCAGAGGCATTTAGTAAAGATGATCATGCGTATATAACCGCAATTATTCCACCCAGAGCAATTGTAACGGAAGAAAAGAATATTGATTGGTTTGCTCTTGATGTACCAACCACACAATCTGTCGGTATCTCAAGTCATCTTTATGTTAGTGGATTTGAAGGTGAAGATAATCCACCACCAGTGATTACTCAAGGATACAAAGTTGGTGCGAGAATGGGGGATAAATTATATGTAGATTTTGGTGCAACAACTGGATATGGTGTAAGTTTTGCATCCATCTACATGTGCGATAATGTAATTTCGACAAGTTCTAGAACTGCAGAAGGAACAACAAGTTCTACTAAAGAAATTACAATAACTGGTTTTCCATCAGCAGCAAATGGATATACTTTCACCTCTTCGTCAAGTCATAATTTGAATACCGAAGAAAAGGTTTTAGTTTTTAGTAAAACTGGAAATATTCCAGAAGATTTAATTGATCATAATACATATTATACCATAAAAACTGGTGCTAATACTTTTAAATTGGCCACCTCTGTGACAAATGCTAGAAATAATGTTGTTAAAACTTGTTTTGGTGGAACTGACCTAACCATAAGAAGTAGAGTTTCTGATAAATTCCCAGGAGAAGTTGGATCTCCTGTTCAATTTGACCCTACAAATAACAAATGGTTTATTCATACTGAAGCGAACAGTGATGTTTACAATTCAATAGTTACTCTTGGATCTGCTGGAATTGGTGCGAAAACAAAAATATCGTCTATTAAGAGAAAAGAAGATACGCGAAGTTTAGATGAAAAGGTATATATTTTAAGAGTCGTAATTCCAAGAGAAGCACGTAATTCTAAAAATCCAGAAGATGGATTTGTTATTCAAGAATCTAGTTCCACAAATATTTCAATAACACCAACTACTTCAGAATTTACTGCTACTACAATTGAGAGTGGTGGTGTTCATTTATACGATTATAAGAGAAATCCTAGGTTTATCAGCACATGTTCTGTTTCATCAAATGAAATTACTGCAGTAACAGATTTACCACACAATTTAAATGTTAATGACACCGTTGTTATTAAAGGTGTTCAAAGTGGTGATAATACTGCTGGTGAAGATAATTTAGGATATAATGGCAAGTTTGTTGTTACTGGAATAGGTACAAATCAATTTACATATTCAACCACTGATGTATTTGGAGTTAATCATAGTCCAGTAACTTCGCCAATTCAGGCATTCCAGAATGATTCAAACACTAGAAATATATCACTTCCAAGATTCGAGCGCAAAGATTTGCAAACAAATCTCTATGTTTATAGAAATGAAATTTTATCTGATTATGTCGAAGATACTCAAGATGGAGTTTATCATATCTATGCCGTTAAAGCAAATAATACTATCGATACTTCAAGTGGAGAATTTTCTACTGAAAACTTCAGTCAAAATGTAGTAAACCTTTATCCAGAAAATGATAGGGATAATCCGAATGATAATCCTAATGCATCAAGATCTTTTGCAAAAAGAGCACCAATTGGTGATGTTATTACTAACGATCTTAAGAAAAGTATCACTAGGGAAGCAATTGATGACTTTATAACAAAATTTGATCATGGTAAGAATATTTCTAGTATTGCTAGAGATAATATTGCAGGTATCACAACATTTACCTTGGAGAAAGATCATAATCTCTCTGGACTTGTTGATGTTACAATATCCACTGCAGGAACTACTTATGTCAATGGAACTTATTATAACGTTAAGATCTATAATAATAGTTCCAGAACAATTTGGAATGGTGCGACTGCTAAAGTAGTTGTACAATCTAATTCTATTAGCACCGTTGATATTATATCTTCGGGTTCTGGATACTCTGCTGGAACATATTACTTAGATGATCCTAAACTAGGATTCAATGCAGGAACACAAGCAGAAATCGCTGTTGCTTCTTCAAACATTTCAGATCCAACGAATACAATTGTTCAAGTTACTGGAGATGGTTCAGTATCTGATGGACATTATTGCATCACTAGTATTCCAGGAAAAGATCAAGTTTCCATTGCAATGACGGCAGGAGATCCTGAATTTACTACAGATCAATATCTATATGTTAATGAGACAGCAACGAGTATTGCCACCACAAGTTTAAGTGTTTCTGGAACAAATAATATTATTACATTCAATTGCAGTTCTGCACATGGATTGCTTGCTGGACATAGAGTTTCTATCTTAGATTCTAACAATAATAGAGTAGGATCTTATATCGTTAAGAGTAAGGTCGGTATCAATACATTTACCGTACAAACATCAGATTCAGCATCAACATTTAGTGTTGATGGAGGAAAAGTTCTTAAACATGCTCTTGATTCCAATGAAGCAGTAAGTGAGGCAGGAAATCAAAACTTTGGTATTCGCTCCAATTCTCTGTATGCTGGAGAAACAGCAACATTAACTCAAGATATTGTTGATCAGTCTTCATTTACAATATCTGTTGCTTCCGGTTCTATTCCAAATAGATTTAAATTGGGTGATTATATTCAAATTGATGGTGAGATTATGAGAATTTCGGGTGCTTTCTCTTCACCCGCAACAATTACAGTTATTCGTGGTTATTTTGGAACTCAAAAAACAAATCATGCTAATGGATCTAAAATTAAGAAGATTAAACCAATTCCTATTGAATTCCGAAGACCATCTATTATTCGTGCATCTGGTCATACCTTTGAATATCTTGGATACGGTCCAGGAAACTATTCAACAGGTCTTCCACAAGTTCAAGTTAGATCACTTACTGAAAGAGAAGAATTCTTATCACAATCAAAAGAAAAATCATGCGGAGCAGTTGTTTATACTGGCATGAACAATGATGGTGACTTCTTTATTGGTAATAAGAGAGTTACTTCAGCAACAGGTGAAGAAAAAACTTTTGACGCACCAGTTCCAACAGTAACTGGTGAAGATCCTTCAAGATTAAGTTCAATTTTTGATGAAATTACAATCAAAGAAAGACTTAAAGTTGAAGGTGGAAAATCTAAACAAATTCTTTCTCAGTTTGATGGTCCGGTAACATTTAACAATGACGTAAAAGTTATTGGAAACAATTTGGAAATTAATAATGATATAGAATCTGTTGATGAAACAACAGGCGCACTGATAGTATCAGGTGGAGTTGGTATTGCAAAATCAGTTAACATTGGTGAAGGAATTACTGTAAATGGAAGTTCTGAATTTGCTGGCGTCAAGTTTGATAATAATAGTGTTTCTCCTTCTTCCGGTATTCTTACAGTAAGATCTAGTACTTTAGGTGGAAATGGAAAATTCCCAAGTTTGACCTTAGGTGGGACTTTCATGGGAGTTACTAATTCCGTTGCGATTAACACTCATACTACAATTGCAGGATTCTTAAGTGTCACCGATGACATTACTGCATTCTGGACTTCTGATGAAAGATTGAAAGATAATATCAATACAATCGAGCAACCACTTAATAAGGTCGTTTCGATTAGTGGCAACACATTTGATTGGAATGAAAAATCTAATAAGACTGGACATGATGTTGGTCTGATCGCACAGGAAATTGAGCAGGTGCTTCCAGAAGCAGTTGTAACAAGAGATAATGGATATCTTGCAGTAGATTATCATAAGGTAGTACCACTGCTTGTAGAGGCAATTAAGGAACTTTCTACAAAGGTTGATAATCTAGAACAAAAACTTAATGATATTAATAAATAACTAAAAAACGTATAAGATGGCAAATTATAAGAAGTCATTTAGTTTTCGTAATGGTGTACAAGTTGATAATGATAACTTCGTTGTAAATACGAATGGATTAATTGGTATTGGCACGAACATTCCTACAAATAATCTTGACTTGAGGGGAAATGCTAGTATTTCTGGTATTGCATCTGCTTCTGGATATTTTTCATCAGGCATTTCAACGTTTCAAAATAATGTATTAATTGGAACTGGAATTACTTTTGATCCTTCAACTAATACGATTTTTGCTCCAAATATAAAGATTGGAACTTCTCCAAGTATTAGTAATGTTGTTGGTTATTCGACAGTTGGTTGGATTGTCAATCCAACTGCCTATGGCATAAGCACTTCTCTAAATGTAGGAATACATACAGATGCACCTACTGAGTATCAACTTACAGTTGGTGGAAATCCATCTATTGTCGGTGAAACTGGTATTGGAGTTACTGGTGGTAATATAAAGGCAACGGGAATTATAACTGCATCCTCATTCTCAGGAACAGTTGATGTTAATGACCTTAGTGGCGTTATTGGAGATGATCATTTACCAAATCTAGTTACTTCCAATATTAATATTACTACTGGTATTAGTACATTTAATAATGTTAACATTGGATCGGCGTTAACAGTTACTGGAACTCTTACTGGAACTGCATCAACTGCCCAAACATTGACAGGAACTCCAGATATTACTGTTGGAGTTACAACTGTATCAAGATTAAAAGCTACTTATATTGGAATAGGAACAGAATCTCCAGAACAAGCAATTCAGGTTGGAGCAGCAGTAACAACAAATAACAATGTTTCCGTAATTAAAGCAGGTAATATTGGAATTGGTACTACCAATCCATCAGAAGCAATAGAAGTATACAATAATGCTAATGCTGCAGTAAAACTGACATCTGGTTCTAATAGTAATTCAAAACTTACTTTAGGAAGTAGCACTGTTGAACAAGCAGATATAAAATATGATTCCAGTACAGATATTTTATCACTAAAAAATTATTCTGGAAAGGATATTCAATTTGATGTAACTACAACTAATAGTGGAGATGGAGGTATTGTTCTTAAAAGGGATAACTCTAGAGTATTCACAATTACTAATGAAGGAAAAGTAGCGATCAATAAAAATATTGATCCAGCAGATGGTCATTCTTTAGAAGTCATTGGAAGTGCAAAAATTGGTGGTGGTTCTTCTGTAACAGGTTCTTTGACTATTAATTCTGATGGTAGTCCATTTACACTTACTGGAGGAACTCAAACTTTTCCAATTAATCCCGACCAAAATTTACATTCAACTTCTGGTATTACCACTTTAAGAGAATTACATATAATTCAAGAAGTTGGATTTAATGGTATCAATCTTAGTGGTGCAGGTGTTGGCAAAACTGTTGCAATCGGAACAATAACAACGCTTTTTGGAGATAATAGTTTAATTATTGGAACTGGATGTACTATCCGAGGAAATTTAGTTCTTGATCAGGATTTAACCATCAATAAAGATGTAAGAATAGGAACAGGTGCAACATATACGGATGAAGTTGACGGAACAGAATTAAAACTAATTGTCAATCAAACTGCAGAATTTAATAGAGCAGTTTCTTTTGGATCATCAACTATTACTGGCATCACATCAATACCAACCTCTGTTGGAGTTGGAACTACTGCGAATAATAATCCCAATTGGGTTGGAATTGGAACAACTGCAAGTATTTCATTTGATGTTCCTTCTTGGGCAACAACAACTAGAGTAAGTTTTACTAATCTTTCTACTGGTATTGGTCAACGAGGATTTAGACTTAGAGTCAATGATCAAACAAATAATTATGATGGATTTACAATGCTTCACTTCCCTTATAGTCCGTCACAATTCTATGGGCAATCATATTCATCTCCCGTATTTTCATCGACAAGAGAGGACTGGACAAGTACTGATATTCTAGGATGTTTTGTGGGAGTTTCTAGTGGATTACTAGGTGGAAATGAATTTGGAAGATATATATCAGCAACTGGATATGTTGAGTTTAAACATTTAGATCCATCTTCAACTACACCATATTTAATGGTAAGTGGTGTAGTTAATCTTAACTCTATAACAGGAATTGAAACTCATTCTTCACAAGCAATCCTCTCTGGACAAATAAGATTGGGTGCAATTGGTTCAGCAACCACTTTCTCTTCTGTAAGTATTGCTGCAACAGGTATTACGGGTGAAGAGAATAACTACTTACATGTTGGAATTGGATCTACTGTAAGTAACATGGCAATACCTGCATTTGTTAACGTATCTCATACTCGTTGATAAAGGGGCTTGACAAGGTACTCTATCGTTGCTAGAGTATCTTTGTTAGGTTTGAAGAAAAAATATGAGATTTAGCTTAGCCATCATTAATCCACCATATGGTGTTGGTGGAAATCTTGCTATTAAGTTTCTCAATAAGTTGTCAGAGCATACTGATGATATTCGTGCTGTTCTTCCTACTTCAGTACGAAAACCTTCTTCCTTAAATAAAATTGTAGGTCATCTTCATTGCGATGTTGATGAAGATCTCGATCCTTCTACTTTTCCTGGTGGTATTAGTGCTGTAAAACAATACTGGAAAGTAAAAAATACTTCACGATTTGCAATAGGAGTTGGTGAAATTCCTATGATGAGAGAACATCCTGATTTTGAGTTTCTTCCTTACGAGAGAAGAGAAGAAGCAGATGTATTTGTTGGTGAATATGGTTGTGGACCTAGTGGTAGAGTTAAAACAGAAAACTTTACTCACTATGCTAAAGGACATCACTTTATCAAAGTTCGAGATCCTAAGGTAGTAGATAATATGGTAGAATTTGCTGATAAGTTTAGAGAAGCAGCAGGTCAGTGTAATGGTCGATATCATTTTGGAAAGAATGATTTGATCTCTACTTATATTAAATGTATCGAAGAACGTGATGGCAAAGAATAAACATAATATTGATGTTGGATCTACAATTGAAAGATCTGATGAAAGAATTAAAGTAACTCAAGAAGTATTCACACCGATGGAACTTGTTGAGAGTATGGTCAATGATATTGATATTGAATTACTACAAGATCCAGAGAGCACTTTTATTGACAACTCTGCTGGATGTGGAAACTTTTTGATTGCACTCAAGAAAAAACTATTGGAATATCATACTGAAGAGCATATTCTGAACAATATGTTGTATGCAGTCGAAATGATGGAAGATAATCATAAGGAATTATGTGTCAATCTTGGTGTCGATACAACTCATCCACATTATGTTTGTGCTGATGCATTAGAGTATGATTATTCTTTTAATGAAGAAGTTGGTTTAGAGGATCATGGTTTGGGCAAGATACCAAAACCAAAGGATTACACTCCACCAGAACCGAACACCGATCCTAGCGAAGCATCTTTAGATAAGTTCTTCTAATCGTTCAGGGGGTTGACAAAGCAGTAGATTCATCGTATATTGCATTTGTGGTTGGGCGATTCGCCAAAACAACCACATACACACTATGCCAAAGGCAAACAATGACTATCTTTAACGAAATTACGATTCCCAGTGGTTTTATCTCTTGGGACAATTTTAAGGAATCTGGTATCCTCTATGAACTCGCTGAGATGTATCATAAGGAAATTATCAAGACTCTTGAATACAAAACTTGTGAAGTAGTATCGTGTACAGTTATTGCTGTTGATGCTGCTCGCAAACTTGGACAGGCAAATGTGGGTCGTGTTCGGGGTAATGATAAAAATGTATATGACATCGTTGACAAGAACCTGACTCCTGGTTGGAATATCAACAAACTTCCTCCTTTTGTCTTTGATGATGATGATGAACCTGTGAATGGAAACCACCGTTTCCGTTGGTTTGATGAGCATCAAGTTCCTTATGTTCCTGTTCTGAAAGTAGTTCCCAAAGTGGGATTCTCAAAGAATGATGTCATCAATGAGATTGGGTTGAAGTATCAACCTCGTCCCGAAGGTACATCATCTTGCTTTGATGATTACAAAGCACGGGGTATTTTGTGGGTGATCGAACAAAACTCTTTGCGTGAAGATGCTCGCGTAACTGAAACTGAAGTTCGTAACTGGGTACAAGAGTACGCAGATTTTGAGACTCCCGATACTCAAGAACGCCTTGTAAAGGCAATCTACAACGCAACTGAGAAGAAAACCTTCCTTGCAAACTTTACCCGTGGTGAGGGTATTCGCTTCTTCTCCAAGAAAGGAATCAAGATTCAAAGCACTGCTGCTGATGTTCGTGGTTCTAGTGTTGATCGTCTTGTAAGTGCTATGGGTCCAGTTCATGTTTATCGTGACTTTTTTCCACAGTTCTTCGAAGATGCTGCAAATGGAATCTCTACAACTATTCACTTCTATGTGAATACAAACAATGTAGACGATGAGATTGGAGTTCTGCATCTGATTCGTGAGCGTATGGATGAGATTGAAGATTACATTGAAAACTTTGGTAAAATTCTAGGTAAGAATGAAGCATCACGGATTCGTTCTTACTTGTCTTATGGTTATCGATTGCCACATCTGGTAGACCTTGATCGTGGTGATTTGGTAACACTCCAGAACTGACATCCAGTTCGCAGACCGTCCACTGGGTTTCCTGGTGGGCGGTTTTCTGCTATAATACATGTATTGATACGGAGGGCACTTGACCATCACTTTGCGACCCCATCAGCGTGAAGCAGTCAATGCGATGTGGCAGAATAACAAAGGTCAAGTGATCATTCCTACGGGTGGTGGCAAGACTATTTGTATGATTGATGACGCCATTACTAACATGGAAGTCAGGCATCACGGGCAAACTTTTGTTGTTGTTGCTCCTCGTATTTTGCTTGCTGAGCAACTTTGTTCTGAGTTTCTTGAGTTGGTTACTCCTTCTCATAATGCTCACATTCTGCACGTTCATAGTGGTGAGACTTCACACTTCTCCACAACAAAAGCAGAAAAAATCAATCTGTTTGTAAATACTGCTAGAACTGCTGGTGAGAATGTAATCATCTTCACCACTTATCATTCTTTGCATCGTTTGCAGGAGGCAGACATTGAGGTCAATACGATTTACTTTGATGAGGCGCATAATTCTGTGCAGAGAAACTTTTTCCCTGCTACGGAACACTTTGCTTCTGAGTCTGATCGGTGTTACTTCTTCACTGCTACTCCTAAGCATTCTCTTACTGTTTTCAAGCCAGGAATGAATGACGGTGCAGTTTATGGTCAGGTCATCTGTAATGTTCCTGCACCTAAACTGGTAGAAGAAGGTTACATTCTTCCTCCTAAGGTTGTTGTCAAGGAACTTCCTCAGGGTGATTTTCGCCAGTCTGATTGTCAGAATCTGCTTGAGACGATTGATGAGAACTCTCTGAATAAGATTCTGATTGCCGCACGTTCTACCAAGCAAATTGTCAAACTTCTGAGTGAGTCTGACTTTGCACTTCAACTCAAAGAACGTGGATATTCTTGCATGTATATCACTAGCAAGACTGGTGCAATTATTGATGGTCAGAAGGTCAATCGTGAGGTATTCTTTGACACTCTGAACACCTGGGGCAAAGACCCTGAGAAAAAGTTTGTGGTTCTGCACCACAGCATCCTGTCTGAGGGCATCAACGTCAGCGGTCTGGAAGCAGTCCTATTCATGCGGAACATGGACTACATCGGAATCTCCCAGTCAATCGGGCGTGTGATCCGCCTAGGAGGCGCTGAGAAGACGTTTGGATTGGTTTGTGTGCCTGTGTTTGATAAGGTTGGTATCAGCACCGCACGGAGCGTTCAGGCGGTGGTAGATACGGTATTTCAGCAGGGCGAACCTGCCATCTCAGTGGTCCGCCGCTGATACTGTCCACCAGGAGCAGAATCCCTGCTCCTCTCTGCTATAATACAAAGGTAATCAAAGGAAACTACCATGCTTTGCGAAGTCAAACTCTACGTTGCTGGTCGTGTCTTCTACGAAGAAGTTCATGCCCGTGATTATCAGGAAGCCCGTGAAGTAGCACTTGCACGGAATCCTAATGCCACTGTTGTGAGTGTCAATGCCAAGTTCTAAGTTTCAAAAACCAAATATTTACAACAAAACCGTTCTGAACTCTAAGTTTGGAGATCCAGACGGTTATTGTAGTAATGATGGCATGTGGGCTGCCATACCATGGGCAGGTAAGAAAAAGGGGTTTGCTATTATACATAACGGTAGGCAAGTGCATTCTGTAACGACGTATAAACAAGCACTTGCATATATTAAAAAAGAATCTAAAATTAAAAAGAAAACCACGTCCACACTAGAGGAGTTTCTATGACTGAGAAGGAACAAAAGCGTAAAGATGCCTTCTTTATCTTCTATGAGAGTGTTTTGAAACCTGACTCAGAACTTCGCCAATATGCACATGATGAACAATGCTTTCATGAGTTGATGGAGTGGAGAGAAGAAATCGTTACCTACCTTGATCAACGTAGAAACGAGGAGTTCAACTGATGAATGCTCAGTACGTTTGGTTCTTAATCTTTGGTGTGTTGGCATACATCATCGTTACAGATCCAAACGTTGCTAGAGCATACAATTATGTTCTTGAGTTGGCAAACACTAACATTAGACGTTGGTGGTGGTGGACAACCAGTAATCCTGCTAATCCTGTGGTAAAATATATGATATATCGTAAAAACCTCAAACTTGCAAAGGAATTACGTGCAAAGATTGACAAGTATTATGAGGAAAATAAATAAGCATATAGAGGAAGACTAGTATGCTCTCTACTCAATACAGGTTAAGATTAGAATTTATTTGTAAGAAGATTGCAAATAAGGAGGAAGTAAAACTAGAAGATATGATCTGGGCAGAAAAACTTGCCAAGTCACATACTCTTGCTAGGGATTGGATACAGAAAGCAAGACGCCATGCTTCTCAAGATATTCAAGAAGGTAGTATGGATGATTTTATGAATAGGATGGGATTAGGTGACCCCGACCCATCCAATCATAGAACGGGGTTCGGTTCTGCTGATGAAATAGTAGAATGGTTTAAACAGGATAAACCTGACGATTGGAGACAAAGGGATTGATTATGGAAAAACTTACACCAGAAACTTATGAAAAGATGAACGAAGAGTTCATCAGAGAGGACACAAATTTTAGGTGGATTGTTCCCACACAAGAACAAATTGATGAATGGGAAAAGAATAATGGAGTATGATTATCAAGTCATCGGTAGTGATGGAAAACTTCATAACTACATATGGGACGATAAACAATCAAAAATGGTTGAAGGTAAAAGAGAAAAGAGTGTTCCCTGGTGGAGACTTCATCGTATTGCAGAAGAATTGGGTGGTGAACTAAAAAGTTATATCATTCAAGATAGTCGTGGTAATGTCACCAGAAAAATCTCAATCGAGTACAAGGAGGAAGAATGACTGCGGTAATTTACTCTAATGGAAGCCAAGAATGTGAGAGAATGGCATCTCT
>Ga0208428_1000024_pt1 | contig 70481 bp, 87 predicted proteins | sample DEB08_DNA_11_FD_184535 | JGI IMG/M metagenome (GOLD analysis project Ga0208428, IMG submission 184535) | Aqueous microbial communities from the Delaware River and Bay under freshwater to marine salinity gradient to study organic matter... | ecosystem: Environmental > Aquatic > Marine > Coastal ... | reverse complement strand
TAGAAGCAGATAATGATGGTTTAGAAATTGAATGGCATAAACGCCAAAGAGAGGTAATTAAAGCCGCCACAGACGCATACACGTGGGCTATAAGCAACGGTATTGCCAAAGAGCAGGCCAGAGCAGTACTACCAGAAGGAAACACGTTAAGCAGGTTGTATGTAAATGGTACGTTGCGTAGTTGGATTCATTACATTGAATTACGTGGTGCTAATGGTACACAAAAAGAACATATTGATATTGCTCATGCAGTAGCAGATGTTATAGCAAACATATTTCCACTTGCAGAAGAATTTAAGGATAAAGAAATATGAAAAAGAAAGAAGAAATGTTAGTAATCACAATGGAAGAATGTGGAGAACTTATTCAGGCATGTAGCAAAATGATAAGGTTCGATGAACCATGTGATACAACACAGTTACAAGATGAAATTGGCGATGTTATGTGTATGATAGAAATACTTAAAGATGGCGGTCTTGTTACAGATGAACAAATACAAAAACGTATGGCAGTTAAAAAAGAAAAACTAATGAAGTGGAGTTTATTGTTTAGTGAAGATTGATTTTGATGTAGATATTGATATGGCTAACCGCGATAAACTGCTTTGTGTGTTAGATAATATCACGGGCAGTATCAAACGTCCAGGTGGTATGGAAAAACACAACACAGGCGTTTATATACAGCCTATACCCCATGATCCAGTGACTGGGTTAAGTAACATTGATCATAAAGAAGCAGACGATTTAGGATATTTCAAACTAGATATACTTAACAATAGTGTGTATAATAATATTGAGTCTGAACAAGAATTAGATAGTTTGTGTAATCAAGAACCTGTTTGGGAATTATTTGGCGCCAAGGAGATAGTAGAACAATTATTCCACATAAGCAATCATTATGACATTGTTAGTCAACACAGACCCACAAACATAGATCAACTAGCAATGATACTCGCAATGATAAGACCCGGTAAGAGATACTTAGTAGGTAAAAGTTGGAGTGACATTGAGAAGGAAGTGTGGATTAAAAGTGACAATGAAACGTACTCCTTTAAGAAGTCTCACGCATATAGTTACGCAATGGCTATAATTGTTCAATTAAATAAATTAGTCAGTCTTCTTGACTAATTGAATTGTTCTTCTTTTAATTCGTTTCTTAACTAGATTATGTGTACTGGTCACTGGACCAAATATAACATCTATATCTTTGTTATTGAATGTTTTTAAACAATTCCTAAATTCTCTCATTTCATTAAATAAAAACACGTCAATTGGAATTTGTCGATTACTTTCCCACCACCATATTTCGGCAAGTTCTACAAATTGTTTTTTATCTTCAGGTGCTACTAGCACATTATAATCATAAAATGATGTAACTGCATTATCTTGGTTTTGAATTATACCAAAGTATTCTTTCTCACCATAAGTAAGCATAGTAAAGAAAGGAAACTTTTCTTGTATTTCCTGTTGGTCCTGCATATTTTTATTTATACCTTTGTAGATAAATACATTATAAGGAATGAACATGTATGAGCAATTTAACACTATTAATGTATCAATCAAATACAATAAATCTTGTAAGAAAACAGGAGAATTATTATGTGGATAACAGAAGTATGAACAGAAAAGAATTTATAGTACACAAAGGCATGGACAATATTGTGTACATCAATATCACAAATCAAGATAGAAAAAAACAAAATGTGTACAATAATGATATACAAGCAGATATTATTAAGTACTCAACTAATGAAAAAGTTTTAACACGTTATGCAGTACCTGGACTTAATAAAGGCACAGCAGAACTTAAACTATCTGAAGAAGATATGAATTCTTTGGTGGAAGGCCAATACAAAGTTTCATTCAAGAATGTAGCCGAAGACGGAACCAAAACACCTATTTATTCTGATTACAACAACGGAATACTTTGTACATTAATAGTTAAAAACGATGCAAATCCTTCGCCAGTTGCAACACAGATTGCAAACGTTTGGAATCAAACAAAAAATACTCACAACGGTGATCCTGCAAACGTATTTACAAGTGGTTCCTTTACTGGTAATCAGCATAAAAACTTTAGAGATGCTACTCACACAATAGGATTATACTCAACAACATTTACAGGTAACGTTTATGTTGAAGCCAGTTTAGGTCTACAAGCACCATCAAGTGATGATTCAAATTGGGCAAGTGTACCAGTAATCAACAACTTAGAAAGAATACCAATGGCAAATGTGTCTGGTGTAACTTATTACAGTTTCACAGGCAACTTCAATTTCTTAAGATTTAAATATTCACCTGGTCCATCTAATTCAGGATCATTCGATAAAATTCTTTTAAGAAATTAAATAATAATATGCACAAATTAAACAACGGCATTCACGCCTGTGTGTTTCCTACCCGATGCGGAACTAGGTGGATAGCACAGAAATTTTTTCAAAATGACTTATTAGATTATATTGCACCAAATCATTTTTTTGATGATTCACAATACGATAAAAATTTACAAAATATCATGTTTGTTAGAAATCCGTTTATTAGAGAAAGAAGCATATTTCGTTGGAAAAAAATAATTGAAAAAGATTTATACGAAAAGATAGATTTTGATGAGTATGTACACAGTGATCTGTTTTATCATGAACCTTCTTTTGTAGGCACTTATCAAGAAAAAATTAAATTAATAGACAAATTTATACATCTCGAAGATATAAACATTTTTTTAAAAAAGGTATTTGATATTGATGCTAATTACATATTAGATTATCATGTACCAGCAGATGATCTAGACGATATAAATGCATATACAAATAAATCAAAAGATCGTGTATTAGAAAAATATGATGAAGACATAAAACTGATAAATTTTGACTTGACTTCATATATATAATCCAGTATAATAACAGCAATGGAGCACTCTGACGCAATACAACAGGTACACGAGTTACTAACATCTCACTTGCCTCACAAACACAAAAAGACACCTGCAGGCTGGGTAACTTTTAGTTGTCCTATGTGCAATGATAAAAGAGGCAGAGCAGGTATTATTGCTACAGGTCCTAAAATTGCATACAACTGTTTTAATTGTGGCTTTTCAACTGGATGGTCGCCAAGTAAAAAAATTGGTAAAAAATACAAAGACCTTGCAGTAAAGTTAGGCGCAACTAACGAAAGTGTCAAGAAACTTGTTCTAGAACTAATGAAGATAGAAGAGTTTGATAACGAAGTTGACGATATTGTAATAAATTATGAAAAATTTAAACCTGTAGAATTACCAAGTGTTATAAATGTTAGAGATATTCCTAAACTTCCATATAACGAAGCACATGAAAAAATAATGTTGTATGCAGAAGAAAGAAAACTGTTAGAAACAGATTATGATTTGTTTATTTGTGACGACTTTATGTTAAAGAATAGACTGATAATACCGTTTTACTATAACCAAGAAATAGTAGGCTATGTAGGAAGGCACATAAATCCACCTACAAAGGAAACGCCTAAGTATATCAACAACAGTCAAGCAGGGTATGTGTTTAACATAGACAAGTACATATACTCAGATAGAGATATAGTGGTAGTAACAGAAGGTGTAATTGATGCTATTCTAATAGATGGTGTTAGTGTGTTGGGTAATACCATAAACGAAAGACAGATACAGCAGATAAATTCATTAAATAAAAGAGTAATCCTTTGCCCTGACAGAGATGCACCAGGCAAGGACTTGATAAGGCAGGCCGCTGAACTAGGGTGGGAAGTAAGTTTCCCACCTTGGCACACAGATATAAAAGATGTAGGTGATGCGGTGCTCAAATATGGCAGACTATTAACATTATCTAGTATAATTAAGTATGCTGTAGCAAATAAAATTAAAATTGAAGTACAGAGCAAAATGTTATGAGTGATATAAAAGAATACGGTGAAGATATACAAGAATTGTTTCTAAGATTTTTAGTTACAGATCCTGATGTATTTGTAAGGGTAAACAATATTGTTCAACCTTATATGTTTAATAGAAAATATAGAGAAGCAGTAGAGTTTTTAAAAGAACATGCTAACAATTATAACAGTATTCCAACACTAGAACAGTTAGAAGCAGTAAACGGCATTAATTTAAAACCGGTTGAAGACGCACATGACAGTCATATGAGTTGGTTTATGGATGAGTTCGAAACATTCTGCAGACATAAGGCATTAGAAAAAGCAATACTAGACAGCACAGACTTATTAGAAAATAAAGACTATGGAAGTGTAGAAGCACTTATTAAAGAAGCAACCAGTGTTGGCCTAGTAAGTGACTTTGGTTTAGATTATTATGAAAATCCCAAAGAAAGGTTACAATGGATCAAAGATCAAGCAGGTGCAATTAGTACAGGTTGGAAAAACTTTGATCAAAAACTATATGGTGGACTGAATAGAGGTGAATTAACTGTATTTGCCGGAGGATCAGGTGCTGGTAAAAGTTTGTTCCTACAAAACTTAGGTGTAAACTGGAGTCAAGCAGGACTTAACACAGTATATTTGAGTTTAGAGTTAAGTGAGCAACTGTCAAGTATGCGTATTGATGCTATGGTTAGTGAGTATGCAACCAGAGATGTTATGAAAAATATGGACGATGTCCATCTAAAAGTAGTAATGAAAGGCAAAGGTGCAGGTAAATTCCGCATAAAACAGATGAGCAATGGTATTAATGCTAGTGATATTAGATCGTTTTTGAGAGAGTATGAAATACAGACAGGTGTAAAAGTAGACTGTTTATTAGTTGACTATCTTGATTTAATGATGCCAATAAGTGGAAAAGTATCAGCAAGTGACTTGTTTATTAAAGACAAGTATGTATCAGAGGAGTTGCGTAACTTAGCAGTAGAATTAAACATACTATTAGTAACAGCATCACAGTTAAACAGAGGTGCAGTAGAAGAAATAGAGTTTGATCACAGTCATATTGCAGGTGGTATTAGTAAAATACAAACAGCAGACAATGTTATAGGCATATTTACAAGTAATGCCATGCGAGAACGTGGTAGATATCAAATACAGTTTATGAAAACACGTTCTAGTAGTGGTGTTGGCAGTAAAGTAGACTTAAAATTCAACCCAGAAACACTGAGAATTGAAGACTTAGATGAGGACGAAGATACTTACGATACTATTAATACGATAACAATGACAGATGCTATGAAAAGATCTTCAGTAATAAGAAGCGATGAAGATGCAACAGAGGACAATGTTGACATAGTACAACAAGGTTTGGCACTTAGGAATCTCCTCAAGAAGAAGTAAAATAGATAAATATGCTTAAACGGAGATAAGATGTCCTTAAATCACAGATCAATTCTAGACGAATTAAATTCAATTGTTTCAGAAAGAGACAAACTCAATGTAATTGAGTCTAGAGGCAACCATATTATTAAAAGTGCCTTAAATTTAATTGAATTAATTCAAGAAAATTTTGATGAAAATGAAGCATTAGACTTGCAAAGACGTTTAATTAATTCAATTAAAGGCAATAGGCCTGAAAGATTTGTTAAGGGTGTACAGATTATCAAAGAATCAAGGTCTAATACAAATGAAGATTAACGAAGTCATATTACGCGAAGATGATAGTTTATCAGACTATCAAAAAAAAGCACCTGCTAAAAAATGGAAAAGCATTGTTAGTGATCCTAAATATTCTCATGTAGAATTTGAGGTTGATGGTTACGAGTATAAAGGATATATAGATAATGCACAAAATATATTCTATGTATACGATGACAGGGCACAAGATTTTATCCCGGCAGATCCTTCTTTTACTAGAAGAGCGTTTCAAAAAAATACATCAGCAAGAATAAAAAATCTATTAAACTTAAAAAGATGGGATGATGTTAAAGCATGGTGGGATCCTACTAATCAAGCCAAAGCGGGAGCAGGAGTTGCCGCTAGATATAAAGATGATAACTGGTTTGTAAAAGGAATGGCAACACTCGGAGCCAGAGCAGGTGGTAAACTAGACAATATTATTAAAAATAAAAGAACTAATAAACAACAGGGCACTACATGGGAACAAGTGTATGGCGTCCAACCTCCAAAACCCGGTGACAAAATACAATGGTCCACTAGTGATAATGTATTAAAAACTGGTGAATTTATACAATTTACAGCAGATTCAGACGGCGACGGAGTACCAGATGTACAAATAAAAGGATTCTTTAATCCAGAAAATCCAAAACAATCAACTACAACAGGTATTCCTAGTAAAAAAATTATTTCTATTAACGGTGTTAAACTTGTACCACAAAAACTATCAGGCAAACAAAAGCAAAAATTAACTACACTAGATCCTGCAGATTCAGGAATAGAAAAAATAGATACGAGTTATTAATGAGAGCAGTCGATCTTACCAAAGGATATTTAATTGAATGTGTTATTCATCACAGACTAGATGAAAGCAAGAATACACACCTTGAACATCTAGAAGATTTAATTTTCAATGACGGCTTACCAGGCGGAAAACAAGCAATTCAATATTTACAAAGTTTTCACGAAATGCTTAAAGGTAGTGCAAAGACTAAATTCAATTTAACAACAAAGTGGGACGGTGCACCAGCAGTATTTGTTGGTACAGATCCTGCAGATGGTAAATTTTTTGTAGGAACTAAGAGTGTATTTAATAAAAGGAATCCACTTGTAAATAAAAGTGTAGAAGATATTAAAGCAAATCATGAAGCAGAAGGATTACAGGAAAAGTTAATTAGTGCATTTGCATATTTACAAAAACTTAATTTTAAAAACAAAGTTGTTCAAGGTGATTTATTGTTCACAGACGACAGTATTCAAGTAGCAAATATCAAAGGCGAAGAATTTATTATATTCAAACCTAATACCATCATTTATGCTATACCTAAAAATAGTAAACTAGCATCTGACATGCTTAGAGCAAAAGTTGGTATTGTATTCCATACAGAATATGTTGGTGGTGGTGAACTAGCAGACTTATCTGCTAAGTTTGGTTTTGATGCAGGCAGTTTAGGTAGCCATCCAGATGTATGGCACAGAGATGCAATCATAAGAGATTACTCAGGTCAAGTAACCTTCACAGAAGATGAATCAAATGAATTAGGCCAACTTATTAATAATGCAGATCAAAACTTAAAAGCAGTTACAGACTTAGACTTTCTTAAAAATAATGAGTTTGGTGATGATTTAAGAACAAGAATTAAGGCTAGTGTAAATAAGATTATCAGAGAACTGGTAGGCTTTGAGCAAGACCCTAAAGTTTTTGCCCAACGTTTTATTTCTGAATACAAAGGCACACTAAAATCAGCAGTTGAAAAACTAAAAAGCGATGACGGTAAAGTAAGAAAAACAAAATTGATGCTGGACGGTATAGCATTTTTAGAAAGCAATCAGGAAGAGATAGAAAAAGCATACGTTGTATATTTAGATTTAATCAAAGCAAAAGAAATGATAATCAAAAAATTAACAAACATCAGACAAATTGATACATTTGTACAAAACGCAGAAGGAGACTATGATGTCACAGGCGAAGAAGGCTTTGTTGCTGTGGATCACATAGGTAATGCAATAAAGTTAGTTGACAGATTAGACTTCAGTGTCAAAAACTTTGGTTCAGGGAGACCGGGAGCATAATGGAAGCACCTAAAGAACAAAAACAAGCACAATATCAATTCTTAGGCGATCTACAGGAAAGTAGATTATACAGAACAACTGATGGATTCAAGCCATATACCAAAGATGATATGGCAGAATTACTAATGGTAACAACCATGTTGGTGTATGTGTTTGCACAAGATAAAAAATACAGACCATTTGCAATACAATATGCAAATGCAAATGTAAGACACGGAAAATATCGTGCAAGTAGACTTACAGCAAACGATCATTACATGATTGCATACACTATAAATTCTAAATACAAGAAAAATTTTAAATTTAATGATCAACTTATGCATCAGTTTATGATACAAATTGCCAAAGGAAAAATTCCAAACTCCGTTTATTTTTTAAGATTACAAAGACAACTTAAAATAAATGATATGGTAATACAAAATGTCAGAAGATTAATATCAGACTGGAGCAGATTAAAATATAGACAAAAACAATTAGCAATTACAAAAATGTTACACATAATGCGAGCCAAAGCAGTAAGAAGTGATTTATACAAAACATTAAATAAGTTTGCGAAAGAAAGAAACTATAAATTAGTTAATGCAACTAACACAGAATTAGACAAAGCAACTGATCAAACAACACTTAAACGTTTAGCAGTAGCAGGTGCATCGGCATACGTTGGTGCAGAATTTGGCCCAAGAATAACAGGCGGAAGGTTAGGACCTAAATCCGCGGCTGGGTTGGCAGGCATTGCCGCATACTGGCAAAGTAGAAAAAGGTCATAAATAGTAATATGAGAATCGACGAAGTAATAATCAAAGAAATCAGTCAAGCACAAAAAGATGCAATGAAACAGATGCGAGATATCCATACTCAGCGAAGAATACAGGGTGTTGGTACTGATACATCTACATATGGTCGCGATATGGGGCAGTCAATTGGAACAGATGTAGAGGTAGGAGATTTAAAAAATGTACCTAATGTTGGTAGTACTGATGTTGATGTAAGAAACAAGTCACAACAATCTCAAATTAAGAAAAGGGAAGAGCCTCGTAAAAAAGAAGGTCCCAGTGATGCTGAGTTAAGAAGCAAAGCAAGAGCAGACGCACTAAAAGGTACATCACGTAGAGGATTAAACACTAAAGACGGCGACAGCGATGGTATTAGAACTGGTAGCGATGGTAGAAAATTAAAACATCAAAAATACTATGGTAACCCTGCATTTAATCCCGATGCAGAATACGATACAATACTACCAAATTTTGGTGTTAAAAAAGGTATTAAAAAAGTAAGAAATACAGTAGCATCTTATATGAGAAATCCAAGTGATACAATGGCTAATTTAAGGTATAAATTCAAAGATTTACTGTCTGGAAAGTAAAAATCTCAATATATTTCAAAATCAAAACCCCAAAAATCTTACTATTTTGGATAAATAAAAGTAACCAAGTAATAGAATAGTTAAACAAAATAGTCTATTACACAGAATTAGGAGACCAATAATGGCATTAGTAAGATTAGAGGCAAACTCAGCAACAGCAGGTGAAGGTAACGGATTAGGTTCACAAACACATATAGCAACATATGACGATTTAGATTTAGCGATCGCTCAGTGTTCAGCAGGTGGATCAATTGCAGGTGTTGACGTTTCAACAACTAACTTAGCAGTTCAAACTACACTTACAGCGGCGGAAGTATTAGCATTCGCTAACGTAACAGCAGTAGTGGCAACTTTCTCAAGTTAATAACTATAAAATTTAGAAATTTTAACCCCCTTTTTTAAGGGGGTTTTTTTTGGCTATTGAAATAGTGTCATAATATACTGAGAAAATGATAAATATGCTTATAACAGTGACAGGAGACACATATGGCACAAACAAGATCAGGTGGATTATTAACGTCAAGTGAAGTACTCACAGGAGACGTAGAATTTTTTACATTGTTCACCACATTAGACATAACTGCCACAGACGATTTTACAGACGATACACAAAAAGATTTTGAAAGTTTAGTACAGGTAATAAGTTTGAGAGCACAACCAATGCTTATGAACACACCAATTGTAGTTGACGGAGTTTCAGCAGGATTAGATGACTACGGTGCACCAACATTAACAGGTGCAGGTTGGGTATTCAAGTTTGCATTTGAAAGACAAGGTGCTCATACATTAGACACATTGAAAGATGAATTAAACGGTATTGTCCTCAATGGCGGTACTGTAGATACTAAAAGTTCAGTAAATACTGAATTTTCTAAACAGGATGTATTATAATGGTAGACAAAAAGTTAGATAGCAAACCAGCAGAACAGTTGTATGCTAATGAGCCAGATTTAAAATCGCAAGTAATTGCTGATATGCTTCGCATAGAGCAAGTAACAACAGAAATCAAAGAATTCAAAGTTGAAGTAAAAGAACATTTTACTAAAATAGAAAACTGGCTTGTAGGTATTATGGCAGGCGTATTTGCAACAATGTCAAGTTTGATAATTGCATTAATATTTAAGTTATTTTAAAATGAAAATAGTTGAAGTAGAAGGAGTAATGGAGGCCAAAATGGTCTGGGCCAAGCGAGGAAGTAAAATTGTTCGCAAGGTTAGATGCACCAGTGGTCCACGCAAAGGCAGAATGGTGTCTAATGTAGGCCAATGCTCGAAACCTATCAACCTAAAAAAACGTATGACGCTCAAAAAGACAAGAGCAAGAGTTGGTAAGAGGATGGCAAGGAAAGCCGCTCGTACTAAAAGAAGAAGTCCAATTAGCAAAAGAGTTGCAAGGCTCAATAGAAGAAGATGAAAATAAACGATTTGTACGAATATAATAAAGGAATACAAGATCCAAATTCCAACGCGAAGCAGTCAAATAAAAATGACGACGAAATGGAAATGGAGCCATTCACACCTGACCAAGAAAAGGAAGTAGCAAAAGGTTTTAAGGCACTAGGAGCCAAGTTAGGTCAGCCTATACAAAATCCAAAAATGGCGGCAAAAGGTATAAACAAAGCCATTCAAGGAGACAAACCAACTCCAGCACAATTACAATCAAAATTACCAATCGATGTACAATTTACAAAAGCAATGCAGACTCCTGCATTGAGAAATCAATTAGCAAATATACTTAAAAAAGCCAACGACATGGACATTGACGAGAGTACACTTGCTAAAAAAATATTAAAAAAATTAACTAGTAAAAAAACTTTAACAAAATTCAAAAAAAGATCTAAATTACTCAAAGAAGCGGATCCAAAACTATTCGAAATAAATTTCAACAAAAAAGAAATAGCCATAGAGGCCTTGGATGCTCCTGTAAAATGTGGTTTTGAAGCAGAAACATTTTTCTATAGTGTAGACGGCAGAAGAGCCAGTGATGATATAGACAACATGAGCATTTCTGATATCGAATACGAATACGGTGATATGCCAGATCAAGTATGGGAAGACTTTGAAGACTGGTTGTATACCAAAGGACAAGACGAGTACCTAGATGACATTATAGAAGATAAGGTACAGGAATTCAGAGAAGACGAAGATTACTTAAACGACTTTATAGATAGTGGAGACGGTCCAAGTTCAGAAGCAGTAGAGCAATACAAAAAAGATTTTGAAGAAAACGATCCAAAAGAATACGAAAACCGTGAGGAAGATGGTTGGGATTATATGAACTGGGTGAGAGAATATGTTGAAGAAGAATACGAGGAAGCATACTTAGAATGGTTAAGATCTGATGTACGAGAAGAAAATGATTTAGACGATGAAGCCAGAGAAGCCGCAAGAAATGACTATAGTGTAGAAGATTGGATATATGACAACTATAGTTATATGAGCAGTTTCCTTGATGACTATGGTTATGATTATTCTAGTGGCAGTGAAGGCGATGTTGAAGGTGTTGCAGATGAATTAATGGCATGGATCAGAGATAATAGTAAATTCACAGACTATCCGGAAATAGGTGAGTATGGCTCCACTAATACCACAACTGCTTGGTCAGTAGAAACTGATAGCAGTATAGAAGCCGATGAAGGAGCAGGTGCAGAATTAATTTCGCCAGTATTTGATTCACCTAGAAAAATGCTTACAGAAATGAAGAGTTTGTTTGACTGGAGTGAAGAAAACTTTGGCACAAACAACTCTACAGGACTACATGTTACTATGAGTTGGCAAGGTGAACAAAGAGATTTAGTAAAAACAGACGATGATGAATTTTGGGGATCTGAGGCATCAGAACCAAACAAATTAAAGATGGCATTGCTATTAGGTGATGAATACTTACTTGCAGAGTTTGGTAGATTGCGTAACAGTTACACAAAAAGTCAATATCAAAATGTATTAAAATATGCAGAAGGCATGAAACGTGGTGATGCAAAAAGTTTTGAAGCATTTGAGAAAGAACTTGCTAAAGGCATAGACTCTGGTAAGTTTAACAGTATAAATTTTAAAGGCGAGACTGATAAAGACTCAGGAAATAACCTTATAGAGTTTAGAATTGCCGGCGGTGTAGACTATAACACAATGTATGATAAAGTTGTTAAAGCATGTGTGAGATATGCTACTGTAATGAAAGCAGGATATAGTAAAGATGCTTTTAGACCAGAATATGTTAAAGCAGTATTTAGATTATTGCGTAAGTCACAGGAAATAGATCCTAAAAAATTAAAAAATTTAGAAGTAGTTAATCACGAAATAATAGACTCTGCAAAAGGCATTGTGGGTAAAAAAGATTACTTTGATGTAATTAAATTTCTAAGTGCCAGTGTTGAGTATTTACAAAACTATGAAAAATTAAGTAGTCCAGATGCAGATAAAATATGGAAGCAGGAAATAAAAGATTTCGAAAAAGGTACTGGGACTAAAGTAGAAATAGAAGAAGAAACAATCAAAGGATATGTACAGCCTAACAGTATGTCACCAAGCAAGAGAGCGGCAGGCGAATTAGACAAAGCACAAGATAGATTTGGTTCAGCAATAACATTGTTGGCAAGAGACATAGCAGATGGTAATAACAGAGCACCTGTTAGTGCTAAAAGCATTGCCGCATTTAGAAAGTTTGCCAAAGAATTAAAACTAAACACTGATGCTGTAGAAAAACTGGCTTTTTCAAGTATGGATAATTTTAACTTTGATGGTACTGACAAACAAAAAGTAGCAAGATTAAAGAAAGGGTTGAATACTTTATTCAGGCAAGACATAGTTAAAGAACCGGAGTATCTGACTCCGCAAAATATGGATATTATTGCTAGTAAGATGTGGCAATTCTTTATGTCTAACGATTCTAAAGATAATGTTAAAAGAGACAAACTTGTAGACTTACTGGTTAATTTAACGCCTGCAAACAACAAAGCAGAAGTCCAAGATACATTAAATGGATTAGATCACGAAAGAACACTGAATGGATTTGTTGCTAAGTTAAAAGGCAACGGCTGGAATACAAGGACATCATTGTTAAAAACCAATGGGATTACAAGTAAAGATTCGGCAAAAGATATATTAAAATTCTTAGAACCTTATAAAGGATATGAACATCCAACAAGTCCGGACCATCACGTCAATATCAAAAGCGATGATCCATATGAAGAAGTTGCTCAAATGTCAATGGTGCAAAAGTTAAGACACAGATTGGATCATTTAAATAATTTAGAAACAGATGATGCTGACAAGTATAATAAAATTAAAACACAACTTCTCAAAGTAGGTGAGCAGTTAATCAACACAATTGGATATGATGAAGAACAAGAATTGCAAATGCGAAAAGAACACGGAATCTCAATAAGCGAATGGGCATTGCGATTAGATGAAAGAGATACTGAAAGAGCATTAGATTTTATAGAAAAGTCCAAAGGCGATGATAATACATATAATTTTGTTACTGGGTACGACGATTACATAATAAGAAACACTCTTAGTTTGCTACCAAAGTATTTCAAAGGAAAACAGCCTGGAGGCAAATCTGAACATTACAGAACAAATGCAGACGCAAATAAAATAATTAAGACACACTTTGCAGGATACAAAAAGTTCTTAAATGCTTTAGATAAAATATTCACAGCAGAAGGATTTATAGATTTAAAAGCAGACATATCCAACAAAAACCGATTAGATAAACGCAACAAAGACTTTGAAAAGAATGTCAGAGACAACGCAAAAGCAAAACTTAATATACCAAGTCACAGTTGGGTGTATATAGACAAAGACTTTTTTGATACTATCACAGATGAAGACTATGACGACAGAGCGGCATATTTAGATAATCATATAGAACATTTTAATGACAAAGTAAACCAATCTAAAGTTTATGTTATACCTTCCAGTCATTTTAGCGATGCCGAAGATGCCACAAACGGTTTAGAACTTATAGATACATTTGAAAAAAACAAAAACTATTATCACACCTGGCGTAAAAAGGGTTATAAAAAAATAGTAAATAGATTCAACAACAAATATGGTTATAGTTGGAAGGACTTAATTGACAAAGATAAGTTTATTCAAGGCGATGGTGATGTATATCAAAAATTACAAGGACTTGGTATTGAAGTCACTCACAAAGGCGACAGCAGAAAAGGTGCACCTGGACAAGAAGATTTATTTCCAGATGAAGAAACAAAAAATCCCAAAAGCGGTGAGCCACTAAACAGAAGCAGTGGTATGAGTTGGGAAAATATGGACGACGAAGCAGAGCAAAAACGTTTTGATGCATTTGATTGGGAACAGTACCCAGCAAAAATGAAAGACGTGGTTGCTAAAGAAATGGCCAACAAACAAAGCAGTGGTGGTAGTTTTAAAGTAGCATTAGATAATATACTTAAAAAAGTACTTGATGGTGATGTAGGCATAGACAAAGACGATCTAGGTAAACCCATAGACAAGATGGCCATAGCGGCTGGTATTGATCCTGACAATGGTGGTTCTTCAAATGGTATAGCAAGTGAAACAGACTGGGGCAATTTAGCAGACCATTTAGGCATAGAACGTGGCGTAAATGATCAAGGTGTAACTTTATTGGCTAAAGCATATAAACAGTTTGATGGAAACCACGAATGGAGACCTGCTGAAACCGACGAGGATGGCAAAAATGTAATTGGATTAAAAAGATGGGCCGCCGCAGTAAGAGAAGCAGAAAAATATATCAGAGACAACTACAATGTGAGTGGTGGAAACTATTTTAGAAAGAATGCAGACGGCAGTGATGGTGATGATGTAAGCAGTATGTATAGTAAAGATGATGATAGAACAATATCAACGCCACCAGAAAATGAGTTTGATTCAGATTACGACAAAGCCAGAGCAAATTGGCCAGGCTTCGATAGAATGATGCAACGTGGTATGCAGAATTATATGGCACGTGGCGAAGTAAATAACCTAGTAGGATTTTTAAACAATCCAGACAATGATGCTGTTTTCAAATCGCAGGTGTTAGGAACTTTAATAAATCGAGGTGATATGGAAAACGGGCCTTTTGCAAGTTTTCAAGATGCATTAGAAGTTACTCGTAGACAAGGTAATGAAAGTGTGTTTGACAAGTTTGATAAACTGCCTTTACAAGAACAATTAGACATAATAAGAAATTCAAAGATACTAAATATTATGGAAGCAAAGAAACCAAAAATGCCAAAGCAAAATAATCCAGTAGCAAAAAACTCCAGGAACATGAGCGGAGCAGGTGCACATAAGTCACCAAAAGATTACGATAGGAACAAAATGAAAGCAGACATTAAAAAAGAACTAGGCGAAGATCAAGCACAAGAATTGAAAAATGTGTTTGAGCAGTTTGAAAAGTTATCACTAGAAAAACAATTAGAATTATTACGCAGTCCAGTTGCTGAAAAGTTCTTTGAGCAAGATTGGAATAATCCAACTAATGACGAATTAGAAAGAGAAAGACAAGGCGCAGAAAAGTTTGTACAAGATCGCAAAGAAGAAGAATTGTTAAAGAAACTAAAAAAAGATAAAAAGTATAACCGGGAAAGACTTCTAAAAAAATATACCAAACTGCATGGCCAAGAAACAGCAGAAAAAATGATTTGGTCTATGGATCAACAGAACAAATTTGAAAGTTTAATAGGCATTGATATTTTAAGTAGAACTAAAAGACTAACAGAAAACATGCCTAACAATAACAAACTTGCTATACTAAAAAAATTATTATCAAAACATTTTCCAGTTGGTAATTTAGATATGCAATTCCAGGCATATTTAGCATTACCAATACCAAGGATGATGACAGCATTTAGCCAATTAAAAAGCATAGAAGGGCCAGAAGCATGTGGTAGAGACATCCTAATGCATTTTGCAAAAAATAGATTACCAGATGCAGAAGTAAAACAACTTAATCTCAATGAAAGTTATATCAAAGAGGATGCAACAGAAGACAGATTAAACAGCATAATGACTGCATTAGAAAAAAATCCAAATTTTGCTAGACGAGTTTACAAAATGTTAAAACTTGATAAAGAGTCTGCAGACAATTTGGATATTGAAGATAGACTTAAAAATAATGACACTGGTAAGGAAAACGATCATAGAATTAATAAGAATATTATGAGACAATTAGTTTTATCACTTGAACAACTAGATCATGATTTTGATGAATTAAATTCATTTGTTGAAACTTACGGACACACAGATTATGTAAACACAGAATTATTAAACAAGTCTGGTGTATTTAAAATTTCAGACATGTTTGTCGGAACTGATGCAGTATCTAAAGAATTTATAGATGATCTTTATGAAAAATTATTTGATTTTAGAATTAATATATCTGGTTCAAACAGAGGACCAGGTGAACTTGGATTGTGTTTGCTATCACCTAATGTAGAACTTGCTTCAGTAGGTGATATTAAAGTTAACGGCGAAGAAATAGAAGTCAAAGGAGAAGTGTCGTCAGGTGGCGGTAGAATGGTTAACGGTATTGACGACTTTAAGTTTAGTGGATTAGCACAGGTTAAATCACAACTAGTACCATTTTATGAAAAGCACGAAATACCAGAAGAATTAAGAATATACAATTTGAAAGGCGCAATTGGTGGCGGTCGTAATCAAGGCCAGGCCCATATACTAGATCAAGCACAACAATTAGAACAAGTAAAGCAAGGTGTAGGTGCTGAATTTTTAAAATTAATTGTTAGTACATATCAATTTGTTATTGACTCAGAAGAAGAAACAGAATTAACTAGTTCATTTATGAATATGGATAAGTCAAGGTTCTTAACACTTGTAGGATTAATGTCATTTAAAAATTATGCATACATGTTAAACAAAAAAGGATTTAATAGATTAATATTTTTAAATTGGAGATATGATAAAGTAGTAAACTGTACAACAGAAGAATTTCCAAAATTCAGTGAGCATTTAGCATTTACAAGTTTAGATATGGCAGACAGTCAAAATGGTCCAGCAGTACAGGTATCAGTGCTAAAATGAGATTATACGAAGTAACCACGCCAGGCGCATGTCCAAGAACAAAAGCAACAGAATGTAGTTGCGAAAGTTTAAGACGACTAGCAGAAGCAGAACAACCTATAAAAGCAGTTGCAGTATTAGGACACGGTGATGCTAAAGGCATAATAACTTTTGTACAAAAGCCAGGTAAAGCAACAATCATAAGCGGGTCTATAAGCGGACTAACAGAAGGCTTACATGGATTCCACATACATGAATTTGGTGATCTCAGTGACGGCTGTGATAGTGCAGGTGGACATTATAATCCACACGGTGTTGATCATGGCGATATAGATAACGGGCATGTAGGCGATTTAGGAAATATCCAAGCAGACAGCGAAGGTGTAGCAACATTCAAAATAAAATCCAAGGCAATTCAATTACAAGGTGCAACCAGCATAGTAGGTAGAGCAGTTGTAGTACACGAAGATCAAGACGACTTAGGTAAAGGTGGTGACGAAGAAAGTTTAAAAACAGGCAACGCAGGCAACCGTGCAGGGTGTGGCGTAATAACATTATCTGAATTAACAGAATCAGCAATAGCAGATTTAGATAAAAATATAAGCGACAAGCATTTTAATAGAAACGAAATGCCCCAAGTCAAAGAACCAGATTTAATAGATAATGAAATACCTTACAAAAAAGGCAAAATAAGTATAGCAAATATCAAACCAGTTCAAACAGATAGAGTACCAGGATTAGCACAAAAAGTTGCAAAAAACTTTTACGGAAAAGATAAACCTTTTATAATTGATGTAAACAATTATCTAGTAAACGGCCACCATAGGTATGATGCGGCTAGATTACTAGGCATAGAAAAAGTAGATGCAATCAAAGTAAATGTGCCTATTGAATTATTAATGAAACAATTTAGCCATACCACTAGTGATACAATGGTCGAACATCTAAGCGACGAGGCATCAACGCCAGAAATACACAACAAAGCATTGCAAATGGCCAAGGATGCATATAGAAAGTCCAATGAGCAAATATCATTTACTAAATTATATGATAAAGCATTAGAAATTTTAGAACCTGCAAAAGTAGACGAGTACGGTGTACCAGATTACAACACAATGCCTACATATAAATTAAAAAAAGCACACAAAGGCAAACAAAAGTTTTTCTTACCTAGCAATGAACCTACACCAAAAGGTGTACAAGCAATAGAAAACGTGACAGATTATCCAGAAATCACACAAAGCAAGGCAGAAGAAATTATAAGTGCGTGGGAATGGCAAGAAAATGTAATTAAAATTGGTAATGGTATGATGATCATTCCTGCACAAAAACAGGACGGCACAATGCACATGAGACCAGACGGGAAGGGAGGATCTATGCCCTATGATGAGAAAGATGCATTACTGATAGACAAAGATTACAATGTTTTAGACTTCGACACTGACATAGAAGATTTATTAAACAACAACTTTGCTATTATCCAGGGGGAAAACTTTGCTGACGGTAAGAAGAAAGGCAAAAGTCGCCCAGGCAGAGTAAAACGTAGTGGAGCAAGTTGTAAAGGTTCTGTTACCAGTCTAAGAGCCAAGGCTAAAAAGTATTCAGGTGAACGTGCTAAAATGTATCATTGGTGTGCTAATATGAAGTCAGGCAAAAAGAAAACAAATGAAGATATAGACAATTTAAGTCCTAGTGCAAAACTGGCAGGCGAATATATTGACAGTGACGTTAAGAGTGGCAAAATTAAAAACCTAGATGATCTCAAAAGATATATAGTAGAATTACGACTTTCAAGGATAATAGATCATGCCGAAGATGCCAGAGCACTTTGGATACATCACTTGACCGTCAATCCACACAATTTACCAGATGCAGTCAACGAATCAGCATTTGAAAATTTAAAATTACCAACTTGGATGTCACATACCAGTTTAGAAAAATTATTTGCACAAGAGTACGGTCCTAGATACGGTGACTATGTTGCACATATGGACCTAGACAGTGACGACGATTTGGCAATGAATGCCAGTGGCATGGGTGATATGGCTTTTGAAATGGTTAAAGCAAATGATATCAAAGTTATGCAAAAATTCTTAGCACAAATGCCTGTGCAGTTTACAGTAGATGACCTTAGATTAGACGACGGTATTCAAGTTTGGCATCTAGTTCAACAAAACAAAACTGTACACTAAACATTCAATAAATATGTACTATGCAAATAGTACATCATCCTAATTGGTATAGAGATTTTTTAGAAGACATGGCCCGCAGAGGCCCAACACATCTTAGAGATGCCAGTCAGCATTGTCCTATTGACAATACCATTAATAGTTTTACACACTTCCTGGGAGATAAAAGTTTTATCAAACCTAGAGATCAGATTGATGAATCAAAAAGTTTCTTTTACATGATTAGTATTGATTGCTGTGACGATGACAGTATTGCAGAACTAATTTACTATGGCAGAGAACTTGTAAATCAAAAATTAGTAAGACCTTACATTACACAAGAAGCAATAGATGATTTAAATAACTTTCACAACTGCGGATTAATAATAGAAAATGCGGCTGAAGGGCATGCCAGTGATAAACTGTTTGACGCATTGCATATATTAGTTAGCCAAGTAGGTATACCATTTGAAAAAACTTATTACACAAATAGCACTCAAAATTTAAGAGAAATGTATGACAAATATTTACTTAATAAACCTTATGCTACAATAGACAAAATTAAAATGTTTAATTGCGGCGGGTGGAATGAATTGGTATGTCAACAAATGCTCGATGACAATTATCAGATTGAAAAAGAGGAAGACATGTGCGAGTTTAGAGCAGAAAATCTTATTGATTCTGATGAAATGTGGAGTTTATCTGTGGAATGCTCTAAGCCATTAGAACATATTAGAGAGGATGTTAATAAACCGCATTTATTCTTGTATAAACATATGAATGCAAAACGTGGGTTTAGAACATTGTTTTTAGCATTACTTCACAAAGAACATTTACTTGACAATAATTTATACAGCACACCTGAAGAATGGAGAGGTACGCAAAGTAGTGCTGTAAAATATATTAATTCTATAACATGGGACAGAAATTGGGCAGAAGGTTTCGAAGAATTGTACCCTACATTATTAAATGTTAGAGGCAAAATACCAACATACATTGATAGAGAACACAACCATTTAGACTTTGATCCTAACACAAATTTTAGTAGCGATAATTATATGTACTACAATGCTAGAAGAAACTGTGATATTGAAATTGTAGGCGAAAGTGAATTTGAAGGTTCTATATTTTTAACAGAAAAGTTTCTCAAAGCAATTATATTTAAACAACCTTTTATAATACTAGGCTCTACTGGCAGTTGGGAAAAGATTAAACAAATGGGTTATATATCATACGAGCCATATATTAAAGAATCTTATGATAAAAACGATGACGAACTACACCGTATGAATGAAATAATTCAAGAAATCAAACGATTAACAGACTTAAAACGCGATAAACAAGCATGGAAGGATTGGCTACAAGGTGTGAATAGAATTGCTGTACAAAATTATAATATCTATTTGAACAACCTAATACGTCGTGTAAGAATGAAAACACTAGATGATTATGTAGCAGGCACAGGTGAATTAGGAATTCCTATACAAGAGTTAGGCGATTAAAGATAAATACATATATGCGTATAAAAGAGGTTGACATAAACATAGATTCGTTCTATAATAGTATCAATGAAACAGTAGCAGGTGCTATTGGTGGCGTTGCAATGCCTCTATTCAAAGAACCAATAAAACGCAAGCCTACTAAGAAAAAGAAGAAAAAGAAAAATGCGTAGCATAGACAGTAAATACGGATTAACATACATAATGGGCGAAGAAATCTCATTTTGTGAAACATTAAAAGAGTTTGGAACATATTACAAAGGCAAAATGAGCGAAAGGCAAATTCAGATTGCTGAAGATTTAAGAAAAAGAGAGATAATTAAACTAGTAAAACTCAAAGATGGACAAGACGGATATAGACTATATGCAACAAGTAAACGAATCTGATTTAAAATCACAACTTCAAGAAGTACTAAGTGGTATTATTGCTACTTTAGATATATATGAAGTCGTTGACAATGGCGATACTTACGATATAGTAAATCTTAAAAACAATGAAATAGTATGCGAAGAAATACATTTAAACATTGTTGCAAATATTGTTGCCGCGGCAATGAATACTGGCGAAGATCTAAATACGTCTACTATAGATAAGATATTAAAAACAGAAAAATATGCTGTATCTAAAATGGTAGAAGTCAAAATATACGAAGAGTTAACGGAAAATTCTACAAATTTTGACAGAATGGCAATTTATGAAACCAAACTTACAGAGGCAGAACACAAATCTAGTAATGCAATTAACAATTTGCTGTCACAATGTCAACTGTTAATCTCCTTATAAAAGTACTTCTTTGATAAATATAACTATTAGAAGGGACTACTATGGAAGTAAAACATTTAAATTCAGATAACTTAACTAGATTAGGTAAACTTCAGAATTACCTAACAGAAAATTATGACATCAACGTCAACAAAGTTTTACCTAAGCAGAAGTTAGAACAAGCATATCAAAATGTTGAAAAAAGACTTGTAAATTTAAGAAATAAAAGTAACAAGTTTCAACAAGATCCTAACTATGGTATGAATATTATGGTTAGAGATGCATTAGGCATCATGATAAACGAAGGTCTATACTACGAAGGTGAAACATATCGCAGACTAATGGACGAACTGCATGAATACGGTTGCTCATTAGCAGAAAGTGGCGACGACTACGATACTATAATGGACAGTTGCAGTAAAAAATATGAGGCCATGCCTGCTAGATATCCAAAAGATATGATACTAGCCGCTATTGCAGAAAAAATAATGCCTATGTTCGATGGCAGTATGCAAGAAGACATAGAAGACGAAATAATGGACGTTATTGACGAACCAGAAGTAAAAATTGATGTAGATAATTCAGAAGATATCCCTTCAAACTTCGAAAATGCTACGGAAGAAATGTTAGCAGAACTGATTGGTGATTATCTAGGAAAAGATAATTGGAAAGAATTTGCATTAGGCGAACTATTTTCAGAATTAGAAAGTGTTGATATAGAAAAAGCAAATAAGGTAGATAATATGGCAAAAAAATATGGAATAACAGACTTAAAAGAAATGAAGCAATTTGAAACATTCTTAGATGATCTAGTAAGCGAGATGGTTGGAGATGACACAATTACTGAAGAAATTTCAGGTACTAGTGTTGAAGAAGCAGAAGTTGTTATGGCGGCAAGAGCCTTAAGTAACGACATTCAAGACCACATTGAAAGAATCGGTAGAATGGCAAACGAAGATATACCTTCAATTGCTGATTCAATGGCACATGAATTTGGTGCACAAAAAGCCGCAGAATTCAAAAATCAAATGGAAGGATTACTAAGTTCTTTACTTGATGCTAACAAAAGTTCAAAAGAAGGTGTCGACGCTCTTATTGGTACAATGACTGGAGAAGAATCAGCCGCACCAATGCCATCAGAAGATCCACTAGGTGGTGACATGATGGAACCAGCACTAGATGAACCAGTAGATGATTTTGCTGGTGCAGACGCAGAAGCAGGACCTGAAGAAGAACCTCTAGGTAGAGCAGAAAAGATTTAATCATGAGGTTTACGGACTTTGCACTCACAGAATCTGACATGAATGATGTTACATCAGACGTTAAGGAACTTGTTATTAACAAAATAGACGGTGGTGTGCAGTCTGCAAGTCTTGATGCATTTGTAGAAGAAGTAAACAATTTAGGTATTCCAATTTCAAAAGCAATGCTTAGATTAATTTTAGAGTCACCAGAGTTTGAAAACTTAATTGCAAACGTAGACAATTCAGAAATAGAATTTAATACACCTGGAAATGTGCCAGACGAAATGGTACCAGAACCAGAAGACATGGAAAATAATGTTTCTAACTTGGCAACATCGGCCGCTAACCAAGGCATAGGAGATGAACTAAATGTCTGATAGTATTTTTATAAACGCAACAGAGGCTCGTAGAAGAAGCCGAGATAGTGTTGTAATTCTTAATGAAGTCAGAGCACTCGAAGCCAATGTCTTATCAAACATAAGTGCAGGTTCATTGCAACTAATACAATCAACAGGAACAACAATGACTGGTAATACTTCTTATTACCAAGCCTACAATGGCATAACAACTAACACTACTATAACTGATCAAATCAGTACAGTCAAAAAACATTTCACTGACAAAGGGTATTCGGTAAATATTACTACAAATTCATCAACCGGAAATACAATTCAGTGGACAATCAAGTGGTAGCAGAAAGCCTTTTAGAAAACAAATACAATTACCCCCAATTAAAAAGAGTTACAGCAAAGTCAGGACAACGCCAATACACTGGTGATGACAACAAGCCTGTACCTAGTGTCACAACCATCCTATCAGATACAGGAGACAAGTCGGCATTGATTGCCTGGCGTAAACGTGTAGGAGATGCAGAAGCAACTCGCATAAGCACAGAAGCCGCAGGCCTTGGTACCAAAGTCCATAATGCATTAGAAAAGTATATACTTGGCGAGGAATGGAACACCTTTGGTAATAATCATGTTAGTGTGTTAGCAGAATCAATGACGTCAGAAATGATCGACAATGGATTAACTAAAATAGATGAACTATGGGGTGTTGAAGTAGCCTTAATTGCCAAAGGATTATATGCAGGTACGTCAGATGCTATCGGTATATACGAAGGCGAACATGCTATTATCGATTTTAAAACTGCTAAAAAAATTAAAAAACGCGAATGGATCGAAGACTACTTTATGCAAGGATGTGCATACGCATTAGCACATAATGAAATGTTCGAAACAAAGATACGAAAAGTAGTTATACTCATGGTAGACAGAGAATCCAAATTTAAAGAATTCATTATTGAAGGTGAAGAATTTGACAAGTACTGTGGTAAGTGGGCCGAAAGATTGGCTGATTACTATGGAAAAGTTGATGCACAAAAAGTCTAGCATACGTTTATCTGCAAAGTAAACAAAAAAGATAAATAGTTGTATGGCAGAAAAAGAAATAATTATATCACGAATGCAACAACGCAGAGGTAATCGTATAGATTTACCTCAACCCTTACGAGCGGGGGAGATAGCATTAGCATCAGACAGCAAAGAAGTATTCATAGGCTTAGATCCTAAGATAGGAGTCACGGCTCAAAATGCAAATGTTGTTTCAGTTAATAATATAGCAGAAGGCTTTAATTATGCTAATTCATATCTAAATAATAATTTTGTAAGACTTATCATGCCTAGTAAAAGATTCCCTACAGGAACTTTTAACGGTACTGCAAATAACACAACTTTTATAGTCACTGGCAGTGGCAGTAGCGGTCAAGCACACGGAGAACCTGTATTTAATGCAAGTATAACAACAGGAAATATTAAAAACGTGTTTGATTCCAATGCATTTGAATCAACAGATTTTACAGGTGCTAAAAATGGAGTTGCATTAAGTACAAATGCCACAAGAACTGCGGCTAACTTGCTTAATAACGAATTTTTTGTATCTTCGCCAACAAGTACAGGTCAAAACACTACCATAACATTCGGCAATAATCCAACTGGTACAGATGATATCACAATAAACTACTATAGTAATGCAGATATAATTAGTGCAATGTTTGATACAGGTGTTATAGGGACTACTTCCACAACAGGATTCTATGAAGCAAAAAGTGTTGCTAGTTTTAGACAATTTAATAATGCATATATCAGATCAGATTACGAAGTAGGCACAGCATTTATTGGTTTAGAAAATAAACACACAGAAGTTTTTGCAGATTCAGGCACGGTGGCTTCACCATCAACTTTGACATTAACTGATATAATTTTAGAAGCCGCACCCACCGGAGACGCTAATGCTAATATTACTTCTCAGATTAATCTAAGTAGTGCAAGTAATTTAGATTTAGTTGTCAGCACAATTAATAATGATGCAACATTTAGAGCATCAAAAGTAGCAGGTACAGAAAATCAATTCTTTATTTCTTGTGATAGTCAGTTTCAAGTTAGATTTACCGATAGCACAGATGCCACAGAATTATCATTAACGCCAAATGCAACATATACCAAGGCAGATAATTCAATCAAAGGTCAATTAGAAAACTGGATTCATGGCTCATTAAATGACCCTGCGTTTAACATGTTTGTAGCGGCGCAGGTTGGCAATAAATTTAATTCAGGTGCAACTAGAATTAGTAAGTATACACCATCTACTAGTAGTGAAAACTTAACATTAACTTTTACAGGTAATCAAGAAGCAGAAAATTTTTCAACAATAACAAATAAAATATTTGGTGCAAGTGCAAATGCAGATATCACTGGATTAACAAATATCAAAACCAATCAAAGATTATTAACACAAGACGACTATGCTGTTCTATTAACAGGTTCCGCTAATTCATTATTCGAAGCAATACCAAAAACATGTCTAGCAGGTGCAACAACCGATATTGCATCGTTCCAAGTTTCAGATGTCGATAGTGCCATTATAGAATATTCAGTAAGAGCATCCGGTGGTTCTGGTAATGCGTATACTAGAACTGGAACAGTACACATGACAGGCAGTAGTGTACTTGCAGACGCAACACTTAATGACACTGGTGCTGTGATGCAAAACGGTTTTGGCTCAACTACATTTGATTTAAGTGCAGTATGGGACGGCGTATCAAATACAATGAAATTAAGAGCAACAAATAATTTATCAGATGGAACAACAAGACCAGCCACATTTAAATATCTAGTCAGAAAATGGTTGGGATAATTGCTTGACCAAATAACAAATCCCCAGCAACGATTATCTATATGGCGAGACTATAAAAACGGTCGCCCAACACTGGAAAATGTGTTACAATACATCAATTGTATAAAACCAATAAGTAGAACTTTTGATTACTATACTCCTAGTCATTGGCCCACACCATGGGAAATATTAGACCAAGGCTTGTTTTGTGTAAGTGGTAAAGCAATTTTATTATACCATACACTAGCACAATTAGAATATATAGATACAAAAAATGTTAGGTGGATTGTAGCAGAAAATAAAGAAATTTTTGAAGAAGGACTTGTGTTTTTTGACGGAGTATGTTATTATAACGTTTTACCGGATACAAGTGTAAATATTGAAAATTTTGATAATTACATAACAGTTAGAGAAATTATTAGACAGGAAAAACTCACAAAGATTTATGAAAGTTACAAAGAGAGACGGCACTAAAGAAGACCTAAACATTGACAAATTACACAAGGTTGTGATGTATGCAGTAGAAAACCTCACTGGAGTAAGTGCATCACAAGTAGAAATCAACAGCCGGATACAATTCTATGACGGCATTAATTCAACTGATATACAAGAAACTTTGATTAAAAGTACAGCAGATCTTATATCAGAAGAAACACCAAACTATCAATATGTTGCTGGTAGATTAATCAATTACCATTTGCGTAAGCAAGTATACAACACATTTGAACCACCATGTCTTTGTGATATTGTACAAAAAAATATTGATGCTGGTTTTTATGATCCAGAATTTGTAGAACTATACACAAAAGAAGAAATCAATGTATTGCAATCTTATATTAAGCATGACAGAGATGAAGATTTAACCTATGCGGCTATGGAACAATTCCGTGGCAAGTACCTAGTACAAAACAGAAGTACAGGCGAAATATTCGAAACACCACAGGTAGCATATATGATGATAGCGGCTACATTGTTTAGTAAGTACCCTGCTAAGAAAAGAATGGCGTATGTGAAAGCATACTACGATGCTATTAGTACATTTAGAATTAGTTTACCTACACCAGTAATGGCAGGTGTGCGTACACCACAAAGACAATTTAGCAGTTGCGTACTCATTGAAACTGATGATAGTTTGGATAGCATTAACGCAACGTCTAGTGCTGTAGTTAAGTATGTAAGTCAAAAGGCAGGCATTGGTATAGGTGCAGGTAGTATTAGAGCAATTGGTTCTAAGATTAGGAGTGGAGACGCAACTCACACAGGAGTTATTCCCTTCTACAAACTATTCCAATCAGCAGTTAAGTCTTGCTCACAAGGTGGAGTAAGAGGTGGAGCGGCTACACTATACTATCCTATTTGGCATTTAGAAGTTGAAGACTTACTAGTATTAAAGAACAACAAAGGTACAGAAGATAACCGTGTAAGGCACATGGACTACGGTGTACAGTTTAACAAATTAATGTACGAAAGACTTATTAGTGGTGGCAATATTACATTGTTCTCGCCTAAAGATGTTCCTGGTTTATATGATTCATTCTTTACCAACCAAGATAAATTTAAAGAATTATATGAAGCGGCAGAACGTAAAACAAGTATTAGGAAAAAGTCTATTCCTGCCATTGAATTGTTTAGTTCGTTTGTTCAAGAACGTAAAGATACAGGAAGAATTTATTTAATGAATGTTGACCATGCTAATACCCATGGAGCATTTATAGAAGACTTAGCACCAATTAGACAAAGTAATTTATGTTGTGAAATTAATTTACCGACTAAACCGCTTTCACATATTAATGATAAGGAAGGTGAAATCAGTTTGTGTACATTAAGTGCAGTAAATTGGGGTGTTATCAAAGACTTTGAAGAAATGAACAAAGTATGTAAGTTAGCAGTTAGAGGGTTAGATGAGTTATTAGACTATCAACAGTATCCTGTGTTAGCGGCTGAACTCAGCACAATGAATAGACGTCCATTAGGTATTGGTATTATTAACTTTGCTTATTGGATGGTTAAACACGACATGACATATCAAGAGCCTAACTTAGAATTAATTGATGAGTGGGCAGAAGCATGGAGTTACAGTTTAATCAAAGCCAGTAATAAACTAGCAATGGAAAAAGGTGCTTGTCCTAAGTCAATGGAAACAAAATACGGACACGGTATTACTCCTAACCAAACATACAAAAAAGATTTAGATGAACTAGTTAAACACAAAGAAAGACAGAATTGGAAAGAACTAAGAAAGAATCTAGTAGAACATGGTATAAGAAACAGTACGTTAATGGCACTTATGCCTGCTGAAACATCCGCACAGATTAGTAATAGCACAAATGGTATTGAACCACCACGTGGATATATCAGTATTAAGCAAAGTAAACACGGCGTATTAAAACAAGTAGTACCAGGCTTTCCTTACTACAAAAACAAATACGACTTGTTATGGGACCAAAAGTCTCCGCAAGGCTATTTAAAAATAATGGCGGTGTTACAAAAGTACATAGACCAAGGTATTTCGGTAAATACATCGTATAATCCAGAACACTATGAAGACGAAAAAGTACCAATGAGCGTACTGATTCAGGACCTCCTAATGTTTTATAAGTATGGCGGCAAACAGTTATACTATAATAACACATACGATGGCCAAGGTGAAATTGATATTAACAAAGATGACAAATTAGAAGATTTGCCAATGGGGGAAATCGATGACGAAGACTGTGAGAGTTGTAAAATTTAATGAGCGTACTTAATACTAAATCAAAATATACTGACAAAAGTAAAATGTTTTTATCAGAAGACATGGGCATTCAGCGATTTGATGTTTTAAAATATAGACAGTTTGATAAACTCACAGAAAAACAGTTAGGGTTCTTTTGGCGTCCAGAAGAAGTTGACATTACCAAAGACAGCAAGGATTTTAAAGACTTAACAGACTTTGAACAACACATCTTTACTAGTAATTTAAAAAGACAAATACTGTTAGATAGTGTACAAGGACGATCACCTAACTTGGCGTTACTGCCAATTGTCAGTCTACCAGAATTAGAAACTTGGATTGAAACTTGGGCATTCAGTGAAACAATCCACAGTAAAAGTTATACACATATTATTAGAAATGTGTACCCAGATCCTAGTAAAGTGTTTGATGAAATGATGAGCATTAAAGAAATCATTGATTGTTCAGACAGTATAACACAATACTACGATTCATTAATTGAGTATAACAGACTTAGAGAAAACGGCAGTTCTAAATACAGCGAGTATGAACACAAGAGACGTATTTGGATGTGTTTAATGAGTGTAAACATTTTAGAAGGTGTACGTTTTTATGTATCTTTTGCTTGTAGTTGGGCATTTGCTGAACTTAAGAAAATGGAAGGTAATGCTAAGATTATAAAACTTATTGCTAGAGATGAAAATGTTCACCTGGCAAGTACACAACAAATGCTAAAACTTTTACCGCGTGAAGATAAGGACTTTGAAAAAATATCCAAAGAAACCTATGATGACTGTACACAATTATTTTTAGATGCAGTTGAGCAAGAAAAGAAATGGGCGGACTATTTGTTTAAAGATGGTAGTATTATTGGATTAAATGCAGAACTATTAAAACAATATGTAGAATACATTGCAGGTAAAAGAATGCATGCCGTAGGGCAAGAAAAAATTTTTAACACTGGAACTAATCCGTTACCTTGGACACAAGCATGGATTACAGGTGGCGAAGTTCAAGTAGCACCACAAGAAACTGAAATAAGCAGTTATGTAATTGGTGGTACAAAACAAGATGTCGACAAAGAATCCTTTAGCGGCTTTTCATTATAATATAAATATTCACACACAGAGGAACACATGTTAGTAAATAAATCTCATACAAAAGGTGACGTTGTCACAATCAAATTAACCAGCGATACAGAAATCATTACACGTTTTATCAGTCAAGATGAAAATGGTATCACAATAGAAAAACCTATGGCAGTACAAATTACTCAACAAGGATTAGGATTAATGCCGTGGTTGTTTAGTGCTGATGCTTCTAAAGAAATTACTATTTCAAATGATAAAGTGTTTTGCACTATGGATACACTAAAAGATCTTGCTGATCAATATCTAGAAGGCACTACAGGAATAACTTTAGCAAAGGCTTAAATAGTAGACAAATCCAAACGGTGTTCAGCAATTAAAGATTGTTTTTCTTCTTCACTTAGTTCTGTTCTACCGGGATTGTTTGGAAATACACAACAAGGTTGCACATTGTAAAAACTGTTATTTTCTTCGCACCATTCTCTTCTATAGAACTTGTCAGTACCGTGTTTGTCCCATTCGATATGAAGTTTTTTAGCAGGGTCTTGTATTACTGTTATCATATCTTTACCAACTTGCACATTAGTATCTCTCTGTAAGCGATCTAAATATCTACCTTCAAATAAACCATAGGCAGGAAATGCCTCAGTATATTCAGGGTGGTCATTATGCCATTGTTCCATTTCCTGTGGACCAGCCGTTAAAGGCTGATATACACCGAATCTATCTGAATAATTATCACTAATCCATTTCTTTTCATTTTCCCATGGGTCTCCTACATCATATTTGCCCATATTAGCAACTTCGTTGCCGTCGGTAATCTTAAGTATGTTGTCGCCACCGTTATATGACTTGTACATAATATTGTCTATTTTGCAATAAACAAAACCTTCTGCTTGATTGTGGGTCCATTCTAGTTTCATACATGTATTTATTATGATAAATAATATTACTATGCCAAAAGCCGCACTAGATGGAATATCAATAGCAGGAGGGCCTATACAAGCCTCTGCATCAAGAACCAAAATAGAAGGTATTATTCCTGCACGAAAAGACGATATAGTAACGGCTCATGGAGATTCCCCTCATTCCAATCCAACAGTAGCAACTGGTTCTGGTAAAGTAAATATAGAAGGTAAACCGGCCGCAAGATCCGGGACTGATAGTGCTACTTGTATGCACGAAATATCCGGTGGCGCAAGTAAAGTAAACATTGGATAAACTATTTAATAACAAATGTGAACTAGACGAACGCAAATATTTCAAAGTTTTGCGTGACGACATAGATAAGACCGAACTTAGAGAATACAAAAAAGACATTCTATATCTTGGTGGCGAAATTGAGCGACAAAAAGCATTAACTACTCGAGCAAATACAAACAAAACTTTATCGGAGTTTGACGACAGTTACGAGTACATTGTCTCCACTGTAAAAAAAGATCTTAATTATAAAAACTTTGATGACCTATTCGAAAAGGTATATAGAGAAAAGTTAGAGTCAATACCTCATAATGTTTTCATAAGTGGTGGTATTGATAGCACCACATTATATAACGTGCTTAAACGCAAGGACATTGCGTTTAAACCGTATTGTATACGATACAAATCGCAGGGCACAGTATTCAACGATTATGAAATAAAAAATATTGCTGACGATGTTGTAACAATAGATTTTGATATTTTAAAGTTTTTTGATAGTGGCGATTTTTTAGAAACAGCACAAAAATATCATTGCGTTACTCCACAGTTTTTACCATTATTAAAAGCATTTGAATCAATAGACGGGCCTATAATAGAAACATCAAGTGCACCAAATGGCAGTATAAATAACAATGTATCAGTTGATAGATTAAGTACAAAGTACTTGTCTTATAGATATGCTCTAGATTTAAGAAACGACAATAGTATATTTAATTTTTATAGAAGTCATCATTTTATAGATCAATTATCTACAAATGTGTATAAAAAGTTAAATAGCAAATATAAAAGAGATGTATCGCGAGGAGCAGGCGTAGATGCATGGGATCAGGAATACAACATCAAAATACAATTATATAAAAATATTTTTGATACAGTTGGCCATAAGGCTGTCAAATTCACTGGTTTTGAGGCACTGAAATCTTGGTATGCAGATAAATATATAGGTAACGATCCTTATCTGCAAGTGTTCGATAAACATTTTAGACAACCATTGCTAAAACGCAACATTGACAAGTTTAAGGATTTATTAATTATAAACATATTAAAGGGATAATAAAATGGCTGTTAAATCATATATCGTATCGTTTGAACACGAACACATAGATGGTGATTCTGTTACTTTTAACCAGTCTGGGACAGAATCTGCACTAACGGGTGCAGGTGCAACAATAGATAGTAGTTTTGATCATGCTAAGTCTGGTATGTACAAGATAGATATTGACGAGACTAACATAAGTAGCATTTCATCACTTTCAGGTTACGTTGCATCAGAAAATGTAACAGACCAAGCAGATGCCACACTATTAATTAGTGAAGCAACAAGCGAATGGCACAAACAAAGAATAGTAACTAGAAACTTACCACTAAGGACAACATTTGATCCTGTATATACAGGCTCCGGCTCAATGGTATATTTAATGGACAGTGGTGTTGACCAAGGTCACCCAGAGTTCTCAGGAAAAAGTTTTGAACCTATATATTCAGTATTAGAATCACCCGGTGGATTTGCTGAATTTATAGAAGACGGCAACGCCGGTACAGATTTTGATACATCAGACAAACACGGTCATGGAACAGCAATGGCTAGTTTAATCAATGGTGCTACATACGGTGTAGCCGGAGATGCCACAATAGGAATTGCTAAAATTTCCGACCCTTCAGTAGATGGCGGTGCTATCAAATTAGAAAATGTACTAAATGCCTTTAAAGCAATAAGAGTAGCAGACATTAACTTTCTTGATGGCAGTGGGTCAACTTATACTAATACACCAACTGTATGCATGGCATGGAGTTTTCCAAAATCACAAGTACTAGACAGATATGTTTCCTTAATGCAAAATCGCGAAGGCTTCTTAATGGTTGCCGCGGCAGGTAATAATGGTGCTGATGTTGATAATTATTCACCAAGCGGTATCAATGAAATTTTAACAGTAGGCGCAAGTGACAGTTCAGATAACGTACCTTCATTCTCAAATGATGCAGGTGCTATCGTAGAACAAGGTACTGGACTACAAACAAACGGTGGTGAAGAAGTTGATGTATTTGCTCCAGGTGTTGCAGTAAACTATGCAGACATCAGCAATAGAATAAATGACAGCGATTATACAGGCGTTACAGGCGATGACTTAAAAACTACAGGTAGTGGAACAAGTATATCTTGTGCCATAGTTGCAGGTATGGGTGCTATGTCTTCACAAAGATTTGGAAGTGCTAGAGCAACAGCAAATGCACTCAAAGAACTAATTATCGAGCAATCATTAACTGGACTACTTTTCCAAGATCCAGCATTATACAGTAGTACACCAAATAACATCGTGTTTGCAGAAAACGAATATTATGCAACTGTTTGGAATACAGCCGCTGGTAATTTAGGTGACTTCCTATTAACAGGAGCAGGCGATATTAATATTAGTTTAGATGTAGCAAATACTGTAACAGATATTTCTGGTTCAGAGTTTGCCGCTATGCCTCCAGCATTAACTTTAAGTGGTAATGCATCAGCAGGTTGGAATATTACAGCAGATACTAGTGTAACAGGTACTATGAGCAACACAACCATTTATAACTTTATCCTTACAGCAACCAAAAACGATAATACCAAATACAACAGACATTTTTCAGTAAGTTTGTTTGGTGGTAGTGAAATTACAGAAGATGAAAGAACTGCAGGCAATGAAACATACTTTGTAAACGATGGCGGCACATTAAGTGAAGTTGTTTATGGTTCAGGTCAATATGCAGGTAGACAGTTAAAATAAAATTAATTTATAATAAAAAGTAGGCTGGGAACAGCCTATTTTTTTGACTGTACAAAATAAATACTACTGTGGAAACAACCAATATATCATTTGAAACTATTTGTCATATATGGCAAAAACATTTATGGCAAAATAGAGTGAGTCCAATAGAAACCCATAGTGCAATGACATGGCCTTATGATGGCAATCCACTAGAATTTGATATGGATATATTTGATTATACTCCTTCGTTTTTTGGCGTATTTCACAATGGCCGTGTTATTGGAGTTAATAGTGGTCATAGAACAAAAGATAATATCTATAGAAGTAGGGGTATATGGGTACATCCTGACCATAGAAAAAAAGGAGTATCTAAAATGCTTTTTGACGCAACAGAAAAACAAGCAAGAAATGAAGGATGTAATATGATTTGGAGTATACCTCGTAAAAGTGCCCTACCGGCATATACAAAGTTTGGCTTTGAAACTGTAGGCGACTTCTTTGATGAAGGCATGGAATTTGGACCTAATATTTATGTAACCAAGGAACTAGATGTATCCAACTAAAGTACACGGACCTCGACCCGAACACCTACCCAAAGATATTACCATCCAATGGAGCATGGGTAATAGTTGTAACTTTGAGTGCGAGTACTGTCCTACACAATTACACGATGGCAGTTTAGGTTGGCACGATACACGCATGTATGTTGACATAGTACAAAAAATATGCCAGCACTATCAAGAGCAAGATAAAGTAGTAAACTTTGAATTCATAGGTGGCGAAGTTACAGTAATACCAGGCTTTATTGAAATACTAGAAAAGGTAAGAGAATATAACGGACATAATATTGTATTCACAAACGGTAGTAGAACTGTTAATTGGTGGAAGAAAGCAAAGCATTTAATTGATGACTTAGTTATCAGTTACCACCCACAATCAATGGACGAAGACTCGCTTATAGAAATTGCAGAAGAAATAAAAGACTCAGTATATACAAGTTATCAATTAGCAGGTGTAAAAGATTACTTACCTAGATTAGAACTGTTAGCAGAGAGGCTTAGAACAGTATATAAGCATAGTACAGTACAAGACTACTGGGGTGTTAATATTGCAATAAAAACCATGTACAAAAAACTATTAGGTCCAGGTGCTAAACAAGATACTTATTATGACTATAGTGGAAATGATTGGCGTATTTTAAACTTACCTACATGGAAAGAAAATCCTGACACACCTCCACCTCCACCACCAGACCCAAATGCTCCTCCACCACCAGAACCGCACCCTGGTAGATTTTTATTTACATACCAGACACCTGAAGAAACAAACTACTACAATGCAGATCAAATTATGGATCAAGGACTAAACAAATTTCAGGGAATGATGTGCCACATAGGTGAGCGAGGTTTTAATATCGACATGCGTGGCAACATTGTTAGCAGTTGGTGTGGTGCAAAAACTTACGGAAATGTATTTGAAAAAGATTTTGAATTACCTACACCTGATGGTGTAGTGTGTCCACATGAACATTGTAATAATCCAAAAGATATCCAGATTCTCAAAACTGCCTAAAACCCCTATAAAATCAATAACATAATATAAATAGACTGTATAAAAGGATATAACTTACTTTTATATTATTTTTGCCCACATTCAAGATAAAAATTAATAACATGCTAGGTTGTGTGTTGTGTTATCCTATTTTTGGGCATATACAACAGACAACAAATGGAAAAACTTAGAGACAAAGCAGAGTTATTTACACTAGTATCAATATTTTTATTCAGTGTTATCGCACTAACACCTGTAACATGAAATATGCTTTATGTTACATGATGCTACTATTTGCCGCACAGACTGATAACATAGCAGGCATTTTACGTGGCTTACGAGATGTCAATAATTCACCTTATTATCTGGAACCTAAAAATGATCATTAAACGTCTTTTAAAAACAATTTACAAATACTGGATAGCACCATGGCACCCGATCAAGTAAGAGACGCAACGCCTGAAGAACAAGCAGAGTGGTTTGAAACAGACTTCTTTATGAAAGGTGACTTTGATGTACTACAAATGTTTGTGGTTATACCAGCAGTAATCCAAGTAGTAGTATTTGGCTTAATGTTAGCAGTAATGTATTTAAATACATTCTTCTTTTGATCAAAGAAGCAATACAGGCCGTTGTTGGTGTAGGCAAAGACAACAGCCAAATAAAAATCACACCCTTGCGAGTTCTTCTATTTGCATTTTTAGTAGCAGGAATATTTTTAGGCACAATTACATTGTTGCTTTTGTTTGCTTCTTTTGTAACAAATTAAGGATTTAATAAACCAATTTATCTGGCAAATAAGGTAAATACATGTAACAATTTATTAAAGTAAAAAAATATGTCAAATAAAACACCATATGAAATCCGTCTAGAACTTATCCAAGAGGCTAGGCTTATTCTTCAAGCAAAAGCAAACAAGCCTGAGTACATGCCAACGGCAGAAGAAGTTATTGAAGAAGCAGAAAAACTTAATAAGTTTGTATCCAAAAGACCCGAGTAATCACTCTCCTATCAAGTAAATAATATCTAGTAACGCCACCGTAACTCAGTTGGTAGAGTAACTGATTTGTAATCAGTAGGTCGTCAGTTCGAGTCTGACCGGTGGCTCCATTTATATAAATAAATGCGACTCACAAATAACAGGAACACAAATGGCACGGAATAAAAAGTCCAGAAATAAAAAATACGATCCAGAAAAATCACAGAATACAATTAAAGGTTCTCAAGACGTTAAATCAGGTATATCTGAGGATCTTACACCTCAACAAATAGCAGAGCAAGAAACACTTTTTAATCTATTAGAAAGAAAGATTGAAATTCCTGTACAAAGTTTTGAAAATAAACATCTGTTTATTGCAACACCGTGTTACGGTGGTCAAGTAACAGAACCGTATCTTAGAAGTATGGTTAGACTTATTTTGCTTATGAATAGATTCAATGTTAAATTTACAATGAGCACACTAGCAAATGAAAGTTTAATTACAAGAGGTAGAAATACCCTTGTTAGTTTCTTTATGGAAAATAAAGATGCAACACATCTAATGTTCATTGATGCTGATATTGAATTTAATCCTGAAGATGCACTTAGAATGTTAGCATACGATAAACCAATTATTGTTGGTGCATATCCTAAGAAAGCATTAAACTGGGATAGTATCTTACAAGCGGCTAGAACACCTGGATTAAATGAGACACCGGAGACTATTGAAGGACATAGTTCTAATTATGTTACAAATTTTGCATTTGCAGAGGATGAAAACGGCAATAAAATACCTTCAGTACAAATTAAAGATAACTTAATTAAACTCTTAGATGGCGGTACAGGATTTATGACAATTAAGAAAGAAGTTATACAAACTATGTTTGACAAGTATCCTGAAACAAAGTATAACAATGATTTAAACATTGATCAAAAGTTTGAGCCATTTATGTATGCATTGTTTGATTGTATTATTGATCCAGAAAGCAGACGTTACTTGTCAGAAGATTATACATTCTGCAGACGTTGGCAACAAATCGACGGAGATATTTGGCTAGATCCTAGAGTAAGCCTTAATCATGTTGGTCACTATACATTTAATGGTAATGTTAGAAAAATGCTTACAGGTGAAGCAAGAGTGCAACAACAATATGTATCACCTGACGATAGACCATTTGTTATTGGTGCATCAGATAAAGTTACAGAACAACCACAACCACAAAAATCCATACAAATAAGTAAAAAGAAATGAAGAAGATAAGTTTATTATTAGCCACAAGGCAACGACCAAACATGCTAGACAAAAGTTTAGATAGTTTATTAACTAACATAAGTGATACAAATAATATCGAAATTATGTTAGGCATTGATAACGATGATCAAGAAACATTAGATTTTGTACAGTCAGAAGACTTTCAAAACAAAATGCAAGAAGAATATAATGTAGATGTACAAGCAGTTTTATTTGATAGATTAGGCTACAAAAATTTACATCAATACATGAACCAACTTTGGGGACAGGCAAGTGGAGAATGGCTAATGCTGTGGAACGACGATGCTATTATGGAAACTAAAGATTGGGATTTAGAAATTGGAAAATTTGATGAAGAATTTGCATTACTTAAATTTAATCAAACAAATCATGCCCACCCATACGCATTATTTCCAGTAATACCCACAGACTGGTGCAGACTTATTGGTACCTTTAGTATGAATTCACAAAACGATGCTTGGCTTAATTTAATTGCTAAACCACTGGGAATAATCAAAGATATTCCAGTAGATGTTGTACATGACAGATTTGATCTCACAGGTAATAACGATGACGATATTTTTAGAAGCAGAGAATATGCAGAGGGCAATCCTCAAGACCCAAATGATCTAATGAGCGAAAATAATATCAGAATGCGAGATGCAATTATACACAAAATTGCATGGTACTGTAATAGGATTGGGCAAACAGAAACAAGCGATTACTTTGATAAAGTAAAAGCAGGTGAAATTGATCCTTTTGATGATTGGAAAAAAATTAGGGAAGAATCAGTAGGTTTAGGCTCAGGTTTATAAATAGTAGCATGGCAAAGAAAGACAAAAGAAGAACTATTGTATACTTAATTCCAGAAGGGGAAACTAGGGATCACCACACATATCATTATACCGCAGTGAAAACAAAAGCACTGGTAATTGAAAATAGAAAATTAAAACTTAAAAAATTTAATCCTGTTAAGCAAAAACACGAGTATTTTGTAGAAGCAAAACTACCACCACATAGCAAATAAATAGTTGACATATACTATAAATAGTAGTATAATAAGGGCACTATGGAAGAAACAATAAAAATATTTGTATACGGCACACTGAAATCAGGCAATTCTACACGAGGATTAGATAGTCCTCAATTTGATCATATCGATAAAACAAAGTTAGGTATTGCTAAAACTACTGGAAGTAAATTCAACATGGTTGACTTAGGTGCATTCCCAGGAGTAATTGTAAACGGCGAGCATGATATACTAGGCGAAGTTTGGGAAGGTGGCAAAGACTTCTTAGAACTATGCGATAGCATTGAAGGCCATCTAAAAGACAAAGAAGACAACTTTTATCACAGAGATAAGGTTGGTACCACAGAAGGCCCAGCATACATATATCATTTAGACCCTTGGTATTGGAGTGATTACGGAGACGATTACGAAAATGTTGACAGTATCACATTGTCTAATAACACACTAACTTGGAACAGATAATGGAATACGCATCACAATGGAATACTACTCTAGTAGATCCTAAACATCCAGTATTAAGAAATGAATGCACAATAGACCCGTTGACTACTGACATAGTGTGGCAAACAGTTGAGCAAGAAATGTTTAAACTCATGCATGAAAGACTAGGCCTAGGCCTTGCCGCACCGCAACTTGGTAATCCTGTAAAAATGTTTGTAATGAGACACAGCACAGAAGGTGACATTGCTGTTTACAATCCTAAAATTATAAATGTGTCTGCAGAAAAAGTTACATTAGAAGAAGGATGCTTAACATTTCCAGGATTGTTTTTTCATATAACTAGACCCGAAGGCGTACAAGTTACTTTTCAAAACAGAAAAGGCGAAGAGCAAAGCATGGAACTAATTGGAATGGATTCACGTTGCTTTCAGCATGAAACCGATCATTTACATGGTATACTTAATCTAACGTATGTGAGTGATCTCAAATTACAACGTGCAATAAACAAAAGAGATAAACTCATTAAAAAATATTCCAAGATGAAAAGATCAGTTAGTCGTGTATGATTCCGAAATACATATATGACATTCCTAGTTTTATGTCTAAATCAGACTTAGAATCTATTTACGACTTAGCATATACATTACCAAGCAATAGCAATATATTAGAAATTGGCTGTTTTTTAGGCAGTACTACTTGTACATTAAAAGAAGCAAGACAAGATTCTAATTTATATTGCGTAGACAAATGGACAAATGAAGAACATAATGATTATTTAATAGGATATGATAGGAAGACAATATATGAAAACATAGAGTCTGATAAAAATACATGGAGGCAAAATACAAAGCATTTAAAAAATGTTTTTATGTATCATGAAAAGTCGCTAGATGTTGAATTTGATAAAGACTTAAAATTTGATTTGATATTTTTAGACGGTGACCACACATATGGTAATGTAATGGGGGAATTGATAAAATTTTCTAGTCTATTAAAACCAAACGGTATATTAGCAGGTCATGATTACGGATGTGCACCATGCACAAACGCAATTACAAAATTTGCCACAGATAATAATTTAGCAGTATGGACATTATTAGATAGTGTATGGTACTATAAACCTTATAGGACTAGGCAGAAATGAATTATCCTTTTTGGGTCTTTGATTGGAATCGTGTAAGAGACTATCAAGAACAATACCCACTTTCAAAAGAAATATTTAAACACCCATTAAGTTTATGGTATGGTAATCGTAGTGCAAAACCTATTAAAGGTTTAGATAAAAGTTTACGCAGATTATTTAAACGTAGTGGTGATAAAATGCCTATACTTGTAGTGTACAACATGCCTAACAGAGACATTGGGCAATATAGTAAAGGTGGTGCCCAAACCCATGCTGAGTATCTAGAATTTATACAAGACTTTTCTAATGGCATAGGCAACAACAAACCAATTGTTGTATTTGAACCAGATGCTATTCCACATTTAACACACTTAGATAAAAGCGAAGCAGATAGTAGAATACAATTGATTAAAGAAGCATTAGAAATATTAACACAAACAGGTGCATTTGTTTATATAGATGTTGGGCACAGTAACTGGTTAAGTCCCGAAGAAGTAAATCTTTATTTAAATAAAGTTTCCAATACTAAAGTAAGAGGCTTTAGTGTTAATGTAAGTAACTATAGAACAACATTAGAGTCGGCAAAGTGGGCAAACAAAATATGCGAACTAAGACCGCATGATTATTATGTTATAGATACTAGCCGTAACGGCAATGGTCCACATGGTAACGATTGGTGTAATCCACCAGGTAGAGCATTAGGAGAGTCGCCTACATGCGATACAGGATTAGAAAAATGCGATGCTTATCTGTGGATTAAGATACCCGGTGAAAGCGACGGTAAATGCAATGGCGGACCAAGAGCAGGAAGAATGTGGGGCGAAATGGCCGAGGAACTAGTAAGGAATACAACATGGATTTAAACTTTTTTATAATGGATAACTTTTATACTAACCCTGACCAAGTTCGAGAATTTGCACTTAGTAGAGAATTTATTACAGAAGGCAATTACCCTGGATACAGGACTGGCCCAGAAGAAACACAACAACATAACTATTTAAAAACATTTTTTGAAGAAAGTATAATTAAAAAACCAATTTCGTATTGGCCGGAAGAATATAATACTGCATATCAAATTACCACACAAGAATCTAAAACATGGATTCACCACGACGAAACTACATGGGCGGCAGTATTATACTTAACACCAGACGCACCTGCAGAATCAGGTACTGGTATTTATAGACACAAACCAACAGGCATATACGAATGGGACGGTGTTAAAGATTCTGCATCTGATTTTAATAATTCTGATTTTCTAGGTGAGGAACATATGGACCAATGGGAACAGATTGCATTTGTTGGTAATGTGTATAACAGGCTAGTATGTTACAAAGGAAGTCTATACCATAGAAGTGTATTACCTGGATTTGGAACAGATAAATATTCAGGTAGATTGTTTCAAACATTCTTTTTTAGTACACAGGAATAGTATGGATAGTTATTGGCAATGGAATAAAGAAAACTTTGATTGGCATTACGATCCTGCGTCTAAACATTCCGATGTGCAATATGTAGGAAAATATATATCTAATCCAACAACGTTGCTTACAGACGTTGTAAGTGCGTCTAGTGATGCCTTATCCGACGACGATGCATACGATGAAGTAAGTATCAAAGGTACTCCTTACAACAAAGAAGCCGCAGAAATAATGGAAGGATATCATAACGATTTAACTCGAGCAGGGTTTACTCCACATAATACAGGCGGCAGACAAACATGGAATGTATGCGATACATTTCGTAGAATGGGAGAGTTAAGTGGATTAAAAAACCCACAAATAATGTTTTTAGAACAACCACCAGGAAAAGCAATTCCTTGGCATAGAGATAGTTATAATAATTATAGACGTAACTTTGCTAAAGTTAGTGATGATACAGAAGTAATACGTTACTTAGTACAACTAAATGATTGGCAATGGGGACATTATGTTAGTGTTGGCAATGATGTACTACACCAATACAGCATAGGTGACATACATTGTTGGAAAGAAGGCATATATCATGCTACAGGAAATGTAGGATATTGGCCTAGATGGAGTTTAACTATTACTGGCCAAGTAACACCCGAGTCATTGCATTTACACCAACCTAAAGAAATACTGATATGACATTTGTAGTAGGAAGTCCGTGTGTAGGCTGTAAAGATACCGCCTGTGTCACTGTGTGCCCAGTAGATTGTTTTTACGAAGGCCCTGACATGCTTTACATTGATCCGGATGAATGTATTGACTGTGCATTATGTGAACCTGAATGTCCTGTAGAAGCAATATGGAGCGATGACGAACTTCCAAACGAACAAATTCCTTTTATTGATATTAATATCAAAGGTTCTGAAAAATATAGAGATGCTAACATAGTGGATCAACAAGAACCATTAGCACATAAATCACCATATACTACTGCTGAAGCAATCAAGGTAGTACAGATAGATTAGAAAAAAAGATAAATACTACTATGGACCGTTCAAATATCATAGTAGTATACCCAGGTAGATTCCAACCTTTTCACAAAGGACACAAATCAGTGTTCGAACATCTTAAAAAAGACTGGGCAAATGTGTATATTGCTACCACAAACAAAGTGCAACCAGGTAAATCACCATTTAACTTTCAAGATAAATTAAATTTTATGCAACTACTAGGCATCGACAGTAATGAAGTACTAGAAGTAAAAAATACATACAATGGACAAGAATATATAGACCAATTTGGCAAGAAATTTACTGCTAGTGATACAGGATTGATCATGGTTGTTAGCGAAAAAGATATGGTAGATGACCCAAGATTTAACTTTCCTAACATGGGTGTATCACTTAAAAAAGACGGCAATCCTGCATATTTACAAAAATTTACACACGAAGATGACATGAAAAGCATGGCTGAGCATGGTTATATTATGACTGCTCCTATCTTTCCATTTAAAATAGCAGGACACGATTTAGATAGTGCTAGTCAAATCAGAGAACTAATGAAAGGTGATGAAGAACTAGCAAAACAGGTTTTTGTGGACTTATATGATAAATACAACGAAGACTTATTTAAACTTATACGAGAGAAACTTATGATAACTGAACAAGAAATATTAGATTTAAACTATATGCGTAAAATGGCAGGTTTAAACGAAATAGACGTCGAGGACGACGACTATGCAGATGCACCAGGATACAAGGAAATGCCTATGTTTGACCAATTAGGAAAAATCATAGACAGTGACGAGATGTCCAAAGATGGCGATGATATCAAAAATCCCAAAGCAACTGTGAAAACAGATGACGGTTCAGAAATGGAAGTAAGTGTAGGCGAAGCAAAAGCAGTTAGAAAAATGTTAAACATGCTGGGATCTAATAGAGGAGCAGATGCAAAATCACCTAGAGAAAAGTTTCAAGATGCAATTCAAAAAGAAGAAGGTCTAAGAAACATGATCGAATTTGCTAATTCAAAAGGTTTAGTAGAAGAAGCAGACGTAGAAGAATACGCACTAGAAGATATAGACTTAAATGATATTAGATACGACTATGGTGTAAAACCAGTATCAGAAGGCGGTAATGCATTTGATATAGCAATGACAGATGCAGAAGATGTTATTATGACATGCCAAGATCAAGATGAATGTTTAAAAGAGTTAGAAGCATTAATCAAAGATGGCGCAGAGGATTGGGACGACAAATATGCAAACGAAGTAATCCAAGACTACATCACATTAGTAGTTGACAAAGGCATAGAAGGTGCCAAAGAATATGTAGAGCAACAAAATAGAGAACCAGAAGGTGCACCATTAGAAAGCAAAGGTGCAAAACCAGACTACATTGACATAGACGGCGATGGCGACAAAGAAGAGCCAATGAAAAAAGCAGTCAAAGATAAAAAGAAGAAAGACGAAAGTTTTGATGCTAGTGCTGAACAAAGTCGTGAAGAAGAAGCATACGAAGATCTAATGAATGCCCTACAAAGTGGTGGCGAAGAAGCATACGCAGAAGCATGTGGTTTATCAATGGAAGAACTTGATCAGGAAATGGGCGAGATTTCCAGAGACTTAAACTTACACATGGATGATGACAGAGATGAAATCATTCAAAGACATGCTGAAGATACTGTAGATAGTGCAGATTGGAAAGACCACGGTGAACCAGCAGTAGACGAAGATCTACAAAGAATGCGTGAATTAGCAGGATTAGGTGAAATGTTAGGTAAGGATGGTAAAAAGCCAGGAGTACCTTATAGCAAATCTACTCAAAAAGATTTAGATGACAGAATAGCAGTCGCAACTCCTCCTAAAAACGATACTGGCGAAGCAGATGCAGAAGAAGGTGAAACAGCACGTTTCTTAAGACATATGAAACAAATAAAGAAAGCAAAGTAATATGAGTAAAGTTAGCAAAGAAGATTTAAAAAGATTACAGGAATTAGCAGGCATATACGGCCAACTATTCGAAAAAGATGCTGGTGACAGCGACAATGTAAAAGTGGCAATTGGTCATGTTGATAATGAAAGAGATATGATTAGACGCCAATTATACCAAATGGGAAAATATAGTGTAGAGATCGCAAAGACTCTAAAAGAATTGCCAGATTCAGATTTCCCAAATTGGTGGCAAGCAAAGATTACTAAAGCAGGAGCATATCTAAGTGATTGTGCTCACTATTTAGAAAACACAATGCAAGTACCGCCAGGCGATGATATGACTGGTGACGGTAGTCAAGGTGACATAGAAGTATCAGATCCAAACTACAACGACGACAGAGATCAAGACCCAAGCGGCGTAAGTTAAAAACTCCATAAATATCCATAGTAAACAAGATAAATATTACTATGGCGGCTACAAAACAAGAGCAATATATTGATAAGATATCCAGAGACGGTGCAATAGAATTTGTAGGGTCAGAAAGTCGACTTGATTTTGATTTAATGGGTAAAGATCATTTTGAATATCTATTATATCACGGACTAAACCCTAATCATGTATTATTTGATGTTGGTTGTGGTGCACTGAGAACAGGGCAGTTTGTTATTCCATATTTAGATTCAACTAATTACTTTGGATTAGATCGAATGCCAGAACTAATTGAATACGGTTTAAATGAAGTATTAACACCCGAAACTGTGTTTGATAAAACTCCTAGATTTTCTGTAAATAACGAGTTTAATTGTGCATTTGTAGACAAACCAGTTGATTATGCATGGTGTCAAAGTTTGATGTCACATCTAAGTGTAGTAGATATAAAGCATTGCTTAAACAATGTTAAAGGCACATTATCGCCTGATGGTAAAATTTACTTTACTTACTTCCAGTTAGAAGGGTTAGAAGAAAATCAAGCAAATCGACAAGCAACTCATTCCAAAGAAGATTTATTCTACAGCGAACAACATATGGATAATATTGTTGCAAGTTGTGGATTAAAGAAAATATTTAACGGTCCAATTGGCCATCCAAGAGGTCAATGGATGTACATTAGCAAGGTATAAATAAAATTATGAAAGTTGAAATATATAGCAAACCACAATGTCCTTATTGCGTTCAAGCAAAAGCATTAGCAGAAAGAGAAGGTCACGAACTAACATATAAAATGTTAGATGAGGACTTTAATAGAGAACAGTTAATGGAAACATTTCCTGGTGCTAGGACATTCCCACAAATTATAGTAGACGGTAATAAGATTGGCGGTTTTACAGAGTATAAGGCATTAGTAGACGCAAGTTAAATCTGTGTTGCTACAATGTGTATTCGATCATCATTGCTGAAATTAACTGCTGAATGCAAATAATTAGTACGCATCAAGTACGCATTTCCAGGTTCTAAATTGTAATGTTTAATAGAGATATCAGTACCTGTATCACTTGCTACAGGCTTATCCGTGTAGAACATTAAAAAGTTTTGATCGTTCGTTATAACAGGTATGTGTAGGCGCATTACATGGTCTGTGCCGTCATGATGAACACTATAACATGTGCGTCTTGCTTTATTCATTATACGCCATCTACAGTAATTAGGTGCTAAACTTTGTATTAATTCGCCTATATAACGGTCTTTTATGCTGTTATTAATAGTAGTAAACTCGTGTTCGCTATAGTTTAAATTAGCAATTTTGCCTATGCTACAATCCCAATCGTCATTGCCTGTGATACTTGTAAGGCTGATTTGTTGATTAGGCCACAATGGTGTTAACCCAAGTATATACTCGACATCTTCTAATATTTGTTTTTGATCTATTTGTATAGATAGTTTGTTTATATATTCCATGGTACTAACTTAAATCTCTCTTTTGGTAAGCCTAAGTATTTAGTAGTCCATTTGCTTTGCCCAACAAAATCTAAGTGTGCCCATTCTTCTTTTTTAGCAAGTTTTTCTTTGGCAAAGTTATTCCAATCTGTATTTACTAATAGTTCTTCTATGACAGATTTTTTACTTTCTACTTCATCTAAACTATTACTATCCCATTCGTAATGAAATAACTCCATAGTCTTATATCTATTGCTATCAACATAATCTATACTTATATCAATACCCCACTTAGGTTTAAGTTGAGTCATTTTGTGTATAAGATGATTGCCTTCTGCCCAATGCCCTAACTGTTCTAGAGCATATCCGTGATAGCCTTTGCGTTCAAACAAATAAGAATGATTTATATGTGGACCTGTTTTACTATCACTTAGTAACCAAGGTTTAGCAATAGCACGTCTATATCTTACAAAGTATGCTTCGCCCATATTTACTTTGGCATACTCTTGTTCAAGTGGACATAAATCATAACCACTTTGATCAAATAGTTGTAATGATTCTGCATTAGGACAATGCATTTGTTCTATGGCTGTGCCCCAAGTACCTTGTGAATTAAATATATTTTTGCTTTTACTAATGTGCATGCCAATCCAAAATTAAATGTATTCTATCTTCGTCTGAGTTATTATAAACTGAATGCATATCCTGATTATCAATTTCAAATATTTCTCCTTGCTTCATATAGATAGTCTCAGATCCTACTGTGAATTCAACTTTATCATTAGTGACTATGGGTATATGTATTCTACTATTTATAGAAAAAGAATCACCTGTATCAGTGTGCGGATATATAAAACATTGTGCTGGTAGAAGAGCAAACATAACTCTTATAGGATGACCAGTTTTATAAGTATTAATTTTTTTAAATAACTCTTTAAAAAATACATTATCAACATATTTGTCCCAAAATTCTGTTTTAGGTGCACTTTTAGATGTATATTCAAACTTGATAGATTCCAAAGACCACATCAATGGAATTATATGTGTATCACTGTGAACTGCATAGTAGGAATGTCGAATTATGGAATAAGGATTATTCCAGTCATTGTTATTAGATAATTTATTAGCAATAGAATCAATATTGATATCACCAATATAAACAAATGGTTTCATCTACCAGGCGCGGCAACTCCAGTACCTTGCTTTAGTACGAGGACCCGGATTATCACAGTTGTGTCTTGCTCTAAAACTCTTGCGTCTTGCTGGATTAGACTTTTTAATTTTCATAGTCTTTTGCCCGGCTTTTTTAGCACTAGTACCACCATGTCCAAAGTTTACCTTTTTCACATTTCCTGTTTTAGGATCTTTTACATAAACTTTAAACTTCTTAACATCGCCTCTAGTTGGTTTGCCCAACTTAACTTTACGTCCTTGATATTCTGCTTCATTCTTAACTAATTTAAGTTCAGGCTTTTTATATCCTTTAAGGTAATAATCTACTTCCTTATCTGATAGTCTTGGAAAATAGTTTCTAAACTCTGTTTCTAAATCAACATCTTTACCATAACTGTTTATTATTTGCATAATAACTTCTTTGGCAGATGCATCTGTGATTTCATTGAGTTGATCTAAACCTGCTAATTTTCTTAATTCTGCTAATTGTTTAGCACCTTCGACAACAATGTCTTCTGCTAGTTTATCCCAACCAACTAATATGTTTTCGTTTACAACATGTAACACAGGTACAACAATACCTTCGCCATCTGCTGTTTCAATCATTAACTCGTCGCCTGCTTGTATGCTTTCTTCCTTTTTCCTCTTTTTAGGCTTATCGTGTTTGTCGACAGTATCAGTACCAAACGTATCTTCTATTCTGCCTTCGTTCTTTTTACAAGAGCCTTTTTCGCCTGCTTTTTTGCCTGCTACTTTGCTGTAACCTGTCCAGCACTTTTTATATATTTTGCTGTTACCGTGTTGTTCGCCTTCAGCCATACTAAGTTCGTGTTTAGCATCTGCTACATAATTACTATAACGTAAACTTGCTCTATTTTTATTTGTTTCACCATGTGACTGTTCCCATTCCCAGTATGTAGGCCAATCTAATGGCCTATTATCCATTGTTACTGGCAACATATAGTCACTATTAGTTTCTATTTCTTTCCATTTATTTTCGTTCATGTTCTCTCCCATACTGGCATGTTTGGCCGCCATATGTTTTTTGTATTTTGTTGAACCTTTTTTATGTGGTGACTTGCCTTCGAGATATTTGTCAAGATATTTTTCTTGTTGTTTTGTTCCTAATTCTTTAAAATCCTCTTCTGTTTTACCAGGATTCAACTTTTTAAAATCATCTACTGCTTTTTTATACCCTGAATTTGATCGTTGTAAAAATGGCACTTGATCTTCAGTGGTTAAACCTGCTTTCTTCATTCCTTTGGCAACTAAACTGGCTCTTTGTGCTCTACCCAAATTTGGATATTCCTGATTAACATACTGTAATGTATCTCTAGGATCTTGCCCACTTGACTTTAATTGCTTGGCTGTACTAGCCGCAAAGTCTATTACTGCTTCGTCACCTGGATAGTTTGCTTTGGCTTGTTGTCTTTGTGCTTGACGTTCATCATGGTCTTTAATTGCCTTCCAACTTACTGTGTCGCCATCATAAGTTAATTCACCATCGTCACAACCGTAATTACCAAATCCATAACAATCTTCATCATCTTCTACATTAGGACACTCTGGGCAATGGCCGTCTTTAACATACTCTGCTTCGACACTATTTGATTGTGCTAACGCATCCTGTAATTGATCGTATGCTTCTTGTCTTTCTTCAGCATCATAGTAAGCATCTGGCTGACCAATCATGTTTCCTTCATCTTGAGGACCGTCTGGATTCTTTTGTTCGATTTCGTTTAATTCGACTTTCTTGCACTCTATGTCTTTTTCAGGATGTTTCTTTTTCATCTTGTCTTCCATTTCGCCTGCATCTGCATAATTTTTAAAACGTACTTGGGAATCTTTACCGTCAATATAAATTGCCCATCTGCCTTCTTCTGCTTCTTGAACACTTTCATCCATACCTACATAACGCCAGTTCCAAGCACCTGCGCCTATGTAACCATCTTGTACATAGCCTGCCATGAACATAGCATCGTCGCTATCGATTCCTTTTTCTTCAGCCCATTTGTTAATGTAATATGAACGAAGTTTATCACTTACACCAGCAAATTTATCTACGATATCTTGTACTGGTTTGGGATCTGCCTCTGCATAGTTTATTGCTTCTAGTAATGATTGTAAATTCATACTAGTATTTATCAGAACTTATTCGTCTGAAGGAGTTTTCCAAATACTTATATATCATCTTTTAGCCACATAGCAAGAGAGTATCTTTCACCCGATGTTAGCATTTTAACACCGTGTACAGAATCTATATTTGAAAAAATTACAGCATCGCCTTTATTCATTGGAATTACTTCGTTGTTGTAAACAAAATCCCCACCAGTATAAGAGGAATTTAATTGTATAATAATTGTTTTTTCTGTTGGATCTACATGGGGGACGCAAAACTCTCCTTCTTGATATCTAATCACATACATCCTATTGTCCATTGCAGATACTTGCTTTTCTAACAATTTGCTAATTTTTGATAGGATTGTATGAGATACATTAAGTTCAATTCTTGTGGGTAATAATTCTAACCTATACCAAGTGTCCAACGGTACTTCCTCGTTTTCTCTATCTATTGCTGGTGCTGTATTGATATCTAATAATGGCAACTTACCAATAAAGTCATCGCATTCTATTGGGGAAAGAAAATTTTTGATAAATTTATACTGAGTAGGCATAAATTTATTTATAGATATTTTATTCTTCTGAAGGCGTTTTCCAAACTATCTCGATACCACGTCTTACTAGTTCGTTACGGCACTTTTGTTTAATTTTAGGCTTTTGCCCGTCATTTAGATATTTGATTAATTCTTCTTTGGGTGTATTTCTAATATAGGAATGTGTTGTTACTTTCCCTTTACCCTTTATGAATGATGTATGTGATGGTGAAAATTTTGTTGGCATAGTTATCTCCCTTGACCGTTATAGTTTTTGTGTGATCGTTTTTTGCTTTTATTCATTGTAGACATACCAATTTTACAACGTCTACCTCTGCCACCACTACCTATACTGGAACATTTTCTAGTTTGGGTTCTGTTTGATTTCTTTGCCGCTTTTGCCATCTCTCTCCTGGTTTAATTACAGGAATTATTTATGATGAATGATTTACTTTTTCTTTTTAAGATTGGCCACTTCTTTTTCAAGTGTAACTATTCTGTCTGCAAGATGTGGATATTGAGATAACCATTTTTCTTCTCTAGTAGCAATTTCTATATCGTATCTGTTTGCTACCCACTCCATAGTGTTGTCCATTTTAACTTGGAACCATACACCTACTTTGGTGTTTTTAAACCATTGATAAAAACTACTACCTATAATGCTAGATAGTATTGCTTTTAGTGATAATATAATTAACCAGTTCATTAACTAATTTCGTTCCTAGGATCAACCTTATCTATTGCTGGTGCTGTATTGATACGATGATTTGCTCTAGTAATAGGACTGTTAATAGGATTCCTGCTTACTTTTGTATTCATAGGTGCTCTTCTTTTAAATGCTGGTTCATCATACTTACTGAAATCTTGTTTAGGCTTATTAAGTTCTTTTTCGGCTTTTGATTTACTTTGAGAATTTTGGTATTCCGTTTGATACTTAACTAAGTTTTGCTCAACTGCGGCATAAGTTTTGTTAGGATGATTTTGAGCCATATACCGTCTAAATGCTTCGTGATTAAATATAATGTTTGGACCTCTTGCAGAATCTCTTTTACTTTGTGCCATTGCGGCAGTAGTTTGTCTTTGATTGTACATGCCTGAATCTTCAGGTGCCTCGCCTACCATTTTACCACGCATTTTATTTGGGGATTCATGACCAGTAGTAGGTTTAACTTTCATAGTATTTTTGTCGCTAGTTTTAGCATACTTCTTACTTGCATATTTTTCTTTTAATTTGTTTAATATTGGATCGTTATTTTCCACTTCGTCTTCTCCTAACTTTGATAAGTCAATACTTAAAGGACCTTTTGGTTTTTTAAAATTTTTATGTTTTTTGCCTGAGACAATTTTCTCAATCTTTTTTGCTTTTCTAACACGTGGCATTTCGCCACCGTTATTATTGAGTCCTTGTAATCCGTTTAGTGCCTCATCTATCTTCATACATGTATTTATCTCAGAGATAGAAATTTTGGCCAAAAAAATCCCCCTAAAATAAGGGGGATTTGATTTCTATCTTTGGATTATAGTGAACCGTTATCTGTAACAAGTCCGTAATCTGTAGGTTGTATAGAACCTTCTGTTTCAATTTCCACGGAAACTCTGGCTGTACCTGCCGAAGCGGTACCTTGAGTTACCTCTGCTACTAATTGCACCGTTGAACTGCTTGGCCATATGTAATGGAAGTCTGATCTATATTGTCCGGCTGATGTTAAATCAATATCACTTGCCTTAAATAATAAATCTGTATCTGTGCTAGAACCAACAGTAATTGCTGTTGTGTTATTAGCATCAGTCCATGCCGCATCAACTTCGATTATAACTGCTGAGGCTCTGACTGCATTATTGACTAGGAATATATTTGCAGTACCGCTATCGTATGAAACGTTAGCAGTTGCAAAAACCAAGCCATTTGCACTAGAACTAGCACCAACACCTTTTGTACCAACATATTGATGAGCAACTAAAAATACATTGCTACTAATACCTGATGGTACATTATTTGGGAAGTGTAAAATACCTGCTGTATAATCGAACACCCATTCTTCATTGGAACTTAACGCATTCATCTTACTTGAATCTGCTTTAGCATTTGATTCAGTTGTATAAACCTTAGCAAGATATGTACTACCAATCGAAGGTGGTATAAAGTCTCTTAGTCTATTAGCACTACCTGGAACAACGTTACCTGTCGGATCGGCCACTGCTATCCATGTCTTACCTCCTGAAACGGTCGGGTCAGCAACCATTTGAATTGGTTCAGCAACGTAATCGCCACTGGCCGAGTTCGCACCATAATATTTCACTGGTGTGTCTGCACTTGTTGTAGGTGCTGTTGCAGGTATATCTGAGGATTTTTGCCAAACGTCTTGTGCAAGGGTTAAAGTTTCACTCTTGTAAATTTCGTTAGGTCCGTCTTTGCCATCAATGTTCGTTTCGGTTACACCGTATACGACCTTCTTCCAAAGGAAATCTAATTTATCGCTATCTGTAATTGCCATTATTCATTCCTCCTTAAGAAACACTAATTGCTGATATAGAGTCTGAACTACCTAGTTTGACTCTAATCAAAACAACGTTATTGGTGGCGTTTGTTGTGCTTTCTGTACCTAATGTAATTGAAACTGAGCCGGAACTCCCACTTGCAACTGAACCATTACCACAGCCTGCGCCATTGCCTACCCCACCTGGGTTACCTGAGCCATCATATAATGTAAATGCATCATACCATGCTCCGCCAGTTGCGTTAGGTGATGTGCTATTGCTATCACTAACCCCTGGCAATCCTATATATAGTCCTGTATAAGAACCTGTTATGCTAATACTAAAAGTACTAACGGCTGATTTGGCAAAATAGAATGTCATATACTGAGTAGCATCTTTGCCACTGTAGTCTACAACATTTTCATTTGGCCAATAGCCTGATGTGTAATCAGTTTGATCAGAGGATAAAATACCTGCAACTATACCAGCCTCGTGAGCATAGCCACTTGCTGTTAAGTCTTGAGTACTGTCCCATGTTAAACTACTACTTGGAAGGTTGCCTGCGCCTAAAGGTGTATCACCTGTAGCACTTGAACCTAAGTCTACTCTATTACCGCCAGTTGCTCCTGATGGTATAGATATGTTTTGCTCATCTACATCACTGCTTCGCGCCGTGCCTGCTTTGAGTAATATTGTACCTGATACAGACTGAGAGCCTGAACCATTTACGTTTGTACCTGTTACTGTTAATGTTCCTGACGTGTGTCTGTTAGAACCATTAACATTTACTGTTAAAGCACTCAAGGATTGAGCACTTGTTGTTTGTCTGGTAATCGGTGTTGATACGCCTACGTCTGAATAAGAGTAAGACTGTGTACTGATTATGCTATCAGAGCCAGATACGGAAATAGGGTTACCATTTCTATATGTCTCTCCTGCCAAATTCGTCATTGTCAAATTGCCAATAGTTACAGCACCGCTTGAACCAAAATGTTCAATACCTGAACTGTATGCTGTTGTACCATTAGTGTCACCTGTTATAGTTCCTGACGCAACTGTTGGTGATCCTGTTAGATCATCTACTACAAAGTACACTTCATTAGTGTCACTTGTATCAGTTTTTGTCATTTGGATTCTATTCCACCCTGTACTTAGAGCCGATGCAATTCTAATTTGTGCATCACTTTCTGTATAAAATCCTGGGGTATCACTTGGTGAGTCTGCATATCCGCTAACTCTTAGATCTGTATAAGTACCATCTTTGTCTGTGCCGTCAAATGTAACACTACCTGAGGTAGAGCCATTGACTACAGCCGCTAACGTTCCTGAGTCTGATCTAAAGTTGTCTACTTGACTTGAATTTGGAGTTGTATCAGTAACACGAGTCACACTTGCACCTGCACTTGCTGGTAGTGTGCCACCTGAGGTTCTATCTGGAACTGAGCCATCTGCTAGGTAAGGTGCACTTCCAACACTTGAAACTGTTAAAGTTTCACTGTTTGGAAAATCACCTGGTGCTGTTGGTACTAACAAGCCTAAAGTTTCATTTAGTGTATCGATCGCACTTGAAATTTTAGTACTATCTGTTAGTGTTATTGCACCGCCGGCATAACTTCCGTCACCATAAGACGTAACGTCACCCAAACTAATTTGGAATCCATCAGCACTACCAGATAGACCTGCGTCCATCTGTGCTTTTGTTACGAAATGACTTGAAGCAGTACCGTTTGCTCCTGCGATTGTGGCCAATGCACCAGCGGTCGTTTTAAGGATGACGTTTCCGCCATCGCTCTCGATCGTGTTGCCTCTTTTGCCTAATTCTATATTGGCGCCTACACCTTTTAATCCATAATTTTTAGTGTCTGCCATTATTTTTTCTCCACTTATATTTTTAACCGGTTATAGTATATGTGTGTATGTTTGATAAAAGTATTTATCGTAAATCAAAGAATAGTGACAGGTTACTTATTAAATACACACATGTCACTAATGTCATTACTACCTAGTACGCAAAAAAATAAGATTATGCAGTTCTATGATCGTATGAACCTAATAGATGTGTTTGACTTACCTATACCAAAGCCACTAAGGCAAGGTGAGAACTTTGAAGCAATAGACTTAGATAAAATTTTAGAGTATTGTGTCAGTAACTCAATTGACCCAAGCAGGGTGGTTTTAGCAGAGCCAACATTAAACGGAATTAAAAATACACCCTTTTTACATGTACATTATCCGTTGCACCTCATGACACATTATATTATTCACGAAATTCCTGATACTACACCAACTAAACATTTTAATTTCTTAGCAGGTAATTTTCATTATGATAGATTTATGCTACTGCAAGGTTTGTTTGAAAAAGATTTATTAAAAGATACGCATTGGTCAGCATACAGAACAATTAATACTGATATGCATAAGCAACATCATTTTACAAACGAGTTTATGCAATACTGTAAATTACAAATACCACGCACAATGATACAACTTGATGTGCATAATTCTTACCCAGAAGAAATACCAGAATCTAGTAGGTTTACTGATGGCTTTCATTTAAATGATCGTAACAATCTGGACGGAATTATTTTTAAAGATAGTGCAGTCACAATTACTGTAGATTCAATGGCAAACACAGTACCTGGTGTTTACGAAAAAGACTGGCATGATGTAGAACAAAAGGTAGGTGCTACTATGTTCTATACTGCAAAAATAATCAAACCTATAAAACACAAAAGACCATTCATACACTTAATAGGTAAAGGTAAAGGGGTAGATAAGTATCTCACAGACATGGGTTTTAAAACATTTAATAGCATGTGGAATGAAGATTACTATAATGCAAATACACCAAAAGAAAGAGTTGACCTAGCAGTTGAATTATGCTATAATTTATCTAAATTAGAAGTAACCGAGATACATGATAAAACTAAAGAAATTTGCGAACATAATTACAATGTACTCACAAAAACGGATTGGGTAGAATGGTATCTGAATCAAATACAGACAACTTTACATATACGGCAGGCGACTACATAAAAACAGACATTGCTTGGAATCCGCCAGACGTCAAAACTTTTTGCGAATTTGCTGTAGAGCATTTAGTTAATGCTTTTCCAAATCATGATATCTTTATGCACGGTGCATTTCCGCATTTGCCTACATGGGACATAGACATTGCAATAATAGGCAAGCCAACCGACGAAGCAGGTAAAACAATAATAGACTTGACAAACACCAGCCTAAACCAGTATAATATGCTTGTGGATATATCATTATACGAAACACCTGCATTATTCGAAGGTGTACATACATACAATCAAACAGGTGATGTCAGCAAGTTAGGCAGAACAGATATGTACAAACCTTATTATGAAGTATACAAAAACGGAGAACCATTGCATTATCCAGAACGTAAAGTTGAAAAAATTTCAGAACATTTGTACAAACACTACACTTCACTAGAAGCACCACAACCTAAATTCAATAAAGAAAGAAAACACATATATGAAGCAAAACATATATCAACATTCCTAAAGGTGTATAATGTTTAACAACTCAGTTAAAAGAATTGGTTTTTGTTGTAAATACTTAGACAGCGATCAAACACAGAAACCTAAAGTATTAAAAGAAATACAACAACAATACACCGAGAAAGGCACAACTGTTGCATGGTGCAATAGACAAGAAAAAAGTGTTGCTGAACAAAAACTATTAGACATAGTTGAACACAACATGCAAAGTGCCTACAACCTCGTTGATTACGCCAGCAGTTTACCTGCAGGCAGGAGAATGGTTAGACTGGGCAGTAACCAAATACCAATGGCAACTGAACCCAGTTGGAGATATGTTTTCGAAGATAAAACAGTTCGTAAGGAACTTGCCCGTGGATTTGGAAGAATTGGTGATCATGCTCGTGAGCGTGATGTTCGGATTAGTTTTCATCCTGGTCAGTTTTGTGTCCTTGCTTCGGACAATGATGACGTCGTAGAACGTAGCATTGACGAATTCGAGTATCATGCTGATATGGCCAGATGGATGGGTTACGGCAAAGAGTTTATGGATATGAAACTTAATGTACACATATCAGGTAGACGTGGATATCAGGGTATCATAGATGTATTGCCTAGGCTTTCCCCTGAGGCTAGGAACACTATTGCTATTGAGAATGACGAAATGTGTCATGGCTTAGACGCAAGTCTTATGCTGAAAGATCATGTAGCACTAGTATTAGACATACATCATCATTGGATTAGAGATGAAGAATATATACAAGCAGATGATGACCGTGTTAAAATGGTCATTGACAGTTGGCGTGGTGTTAGGCCTACTATACATTATAGTTATAGCAGGGATGAATGGCTCAATCAGTCAAGTAGAATTGATGAGTCGAACAGGCACACTACCTTACACTCCATACCCGATCTATTAGAGACAGGCGGCAAGAAACAAAAACTAAGAGCACATTCTGACTACTATCCTAATCAAGATGCAAATGACTGGGCATTAACGTTTTTAGATGAGTTCGATATACAATGCGAGGCAAAGGCTAAGAATCTAGCAAGTGAGCAACTATACAATAGAGCAGTTGAAACTAAAAAAGTAAATGAGGTGGATGTATTCTGATATCGTGTATCTTAGAGTTTCATCAGAGGGACTCAAATTGTTAAAGGTTGTGAGAATTTTATCACAACCTCATTTACATAATATATTTACAGGATCTGCCTTAAACCGTTTCATAATAGGTAAAAAACAGTTAAATATGAGCAAGAATAGGAAAAAACCATGTCAAACATAGTCTCAATGGCCCTTTGCCGTATTAAGAACAACGATAAATTAGAATATAATACAGACCAGGGTGCGGATAATACATTTAAACTGTATTCTAGTATGAGCGAAATAGTATGCGAAAGTGTTGATACATTTCTAGAAGGCGACTGGGATTTTGAAATCATTGAAAATGAAGTAGACAGTTACCAGGAAGTTTTTGATAAAAACTTTGGCGAAGTTTATGAAATGTGGGATGGTGGCAAAAACAATATACTGTTTTTAGACTTAGATACAATTATGCTAAAGCCAGTAAATGTGTTTGATCAACTGGAACACTTTCAAATGTTTAATTACACAGATCCTAAAACATTAGGCGGCAAAGATGCAAACAACAAATATGGATTACAACATCAACATTACTTTAATGCAGGTGTACGATACTATCCTAAAACAATGTCACAGGAAGTTTGGGACTTAGGTTGGAAGTATGCTAACGATTGGGACTACAACATTTGGGGAACAGAACAAATTATATTTAATGAAATGATGTACAGCGAAAACAAAGATGTTAACCAATGGCATAACCCAACAATGAATTTTCAAATGATGAATGCTGTACCACAAGCAATATCTAATCCACATTACATAGCACAAATAGAAGCATGGAATGGAGCAAACATAGACGATGCAAAAATTATGCATCTGCATGGAACAAGAGGCGCCGCCAAAACTGTCATGACACAATGGCAATTGTGGAAACAAGTAACAGGGGACGAGTTTGAATTTGAACACATAAATATTGTTCAAGATAACGGCATGGCCGTAGAAGTAGAATACAAATAATGGACGGAGTAATATTAGCGGCAGGTATGATAGCAAGTTTGATTGCTATTGTGAGTTTACTGCTGAGTGAAGGTGGCGGTACCAAAGGCATCACAAATGAATATGTTACTAAGTCAGGTGTTAAGCACACAGCAAAGAAGAGTAGAGAGCAACACATAGTATGAAAATTATCAGAGCAACAATCACAGTAGAAGTTCCTTACAGCAATGAACTACTAAACGATGGAACTAAGTTAGATAAAGAACTTAGAAAAGTTATTAACAATGCTAAATTTATTCCTTGCAAGATTACAGCAGGTGAGTTAGATTACAGTAAACAACCAGTAGTCAGAGATGAAATTAAATTATAAAGATTGCGGAAAGATAGGGTTTACTTGTAGTACATTTGATTTACTACATGCAGGACATATCACAATGCTAGAAGAAGCAAAACATCACTGTGATTATTTAATTGTAGGATTACAAAACGATCCAACAGAAGACAGACCAGAAAAAAATAAACCTGTACAAACAATAGTCGAAAGACAAATACAACTAGCGGCAGTTAAGTATGTAGATGAAATAGTTATTTACAACACCGAGCAAGACTTACTAGACTTACTTCTTACATTACCAATAGATGTTAGAGTACTAGGTGACGAATATAAAAACAAAGACTTTACAGGCAAAGATATTGCTAAACAACGTGGCAGTAAGATAGTGTATAACGGCAGAGATCACAGTTTTAGCAGTACGTCTTTACGCAAAAGAGTGCATAAAGCAGAAGACACTAAAGTATAAATAGTTGACACATTCACACAAATTTGTTATAATATAGTTTATATAAAGGGGCAAGAGATATGAACAAGTATAAGAATTTGATGTTGGTAGCAACATTTTTCTGTACATCAGTACAAGCATCAATGATAGGACCGTTAGATCTGCGTCAAGAAGCAGAATGCCTAGCATTGAATATCTATCACGAAGCAAGAAGCGAAAGAACCGCAGGAATGTGGGCAGTAGCAGATGTCACTATCAATAGAGTCAAAAGTGTGGCTTTTCCAAACACTATTTGTGAAGTAGTTAAACAAGGCCCTGTATATGAAAGTTGGAAAACTGCTAGGTTTGAAGACTTGCGTCAAGAAGAACGCATCTTCAATCCAGTAAAAGGTATGTGCCAGTTCAGTTGGTGGTGCGATGGTATCAGTGATGAACCTACCGAGCCAGACAGTTGGCAAAGAGCATTAGATGTTGCATATGGTGTAATCAATCATGATCTAGGTTTAGGATTAACAGATGGATCAGATCATTATCATGCAAACTTCATTGAGCCGTTTTGGGCACCTCATATGACACTCGTCACCACAATTGGTAACCACAAATTTTATAAGTCTATTAGATAAATACTCTTATAATCCCGTAGGTGGGAGTAGGAGTAAAACAATGTACGAGTATAGATGTAAGATACTCAAAGTTGTTGATGGCGACACAGTAGACGTAGACATAGATTTAGGCTTTGGTGTGGTACTCAGCGACGAACGAGTAAGAATAATGGGTATCGACACCCCAGAAAGTCGAACAAGCGATAAGGTCGAAAAGGTATTTGGTATTGCGGCTAAGAATGCTCTTAAGGCAATGCTAGGTAAAACCTCAATTCTAAAAACACAAATCAATAGAGATGGCGAAGATATGAAAGGCAAGTTCGGACGTATCCTTGGTGATTTTATTATTGACAAAGATGGCGAGCAATGTAGTGTAGTAACAGCACTAATGGACGCAGGTCATTGTGTTGATTACTATGGTGGTAGCAAAGAAGAGTTATATGAAAGACATATGGCAAACAGAACAAGACTACTTGCTGAAGGCGTAATTGATAAAAAAGAATACGACAAAGCAGTTGCCATAATGGAAAAGAAAAAGAAGTAATTACCAGAATTTATAAAAAATAGGTTGACTGATGCCTAAATAGATCTTATAATAGTAAAACTATTTGAGGCATATAGATGAACAAAAGATTTTATTCAGGTAAAACATATTCGCATTCAACTGGACACAGTTGTGCGTTTAGGCAGTGGAAGGCAGATAGTCACTGTAACTTAATCCATGGTTATGCTCTACAGTTTGAATTCACTTTTGGTGGAGACGAACTTGACGAGAGTAACTGGATAGTAGACTTTGGTGGATTGAAGCCACTTAAAGAATGGTTGAAACACATGTTCGATCATACTTACTTGGTAGCAGAGAACGATCCAGAAATGGAAACAGTTCAAATGTTACAAGACAAAGGTCTAATTGATATGCGAGTAGTATCGCATACAGGTTGTGAAAGGTTTGCTGAAATGGCTTTTGACAAAGCAGATGAAATTGTTAAGGAATTAACAAATGGAAGATGTTGGGTACAAAAGACCACAGTAAGAGAACATGAGCATAATAGTGCTACTGTTGAACTTAACGACCATCAAAAATTGCGTTTCATAGAAGACGTACAATAAACGGAGAAAGAATAGTTAAACTATTCCTAATTGCATAGAGGACGGCACCCTTAACTGCTCGAGCAATTAGATATATAATGATATAGAGAACGTAGAAAAAGTAACCGGTGCCCTTACTGATTGAATTCTTCGTCTACTTTCCTTCTAAAATTATAATAATTGTTTACACACAGATTTGCCATGTCGGCAAATTGATTTAATTGAAAATCTGTGCTATAAAATAAATCTAAATTAAATTTACAAATTTCCAAAACTTTATCTCTATCAGGGGGATTATCTAGAAATGTTTTTATAGAATCTAGTACCATCTTGTATCTAACTTCAGCATCAGTTTCTTTGTCATACGATTCATCTATAAGACCGTCGAATGTTTTAAACCCTAATTGTCTAACTTTAAGTAAACTAAAAGCATTTCCTAAAATTACAAAAGGCATTCCCCATGCAATTGGTTTGAACACTTTTTCACTGATAAACCTAATAGGGTAATGCGTATAACCCTGCTGAAGTAGTTGAGATTCCACTGACATATAACTTTCTGTGCCAACATATAATTTTGATTTAAGAATCCAGTCATAATTTGCAACAGAGTCATGTTGCATAAATCCATCAACACTTATATTATGCTCTGGTTCGCTATCAGCAAGAATAGGCAACGTGAAATCTTTTAAAATATCACTTGCTTCTCCTACTTCATTAATTTCTTGTAAACTATAAAAACTATTATCTAAATACCCATCCTTGTACAAATCGTTAACTATAGCGGCTCTGTGTGCTTTGTATGTACGGTTTAACAGTAACAAATCTTTACTTTTTTCTGTTTTTTGTTGCAATTCAAAAAATGAATTTATATCAAAGTCTGTCTTGTTATCTAACTTAGACCCATGGTAGGTGACACCACTTTGCACCCATGTATCATATAAAAAATATTCAAATACTACAATACTTGCAGGAATTTTATTTACAGTTAACCATTTTTGTAAACCATTATGTGAATTAGGTTTTATAATATTGATATTAAAAGGTGCTACTGCATCGTTGCATTCTTTAATAAACTCAAAAACATTATACATAGATAGTGTTGGATTATGGTCTAAAAATTCTGGTTCCCATACATCTGATATAACTATATTAAAATTAGGAACTGCCTTTAGCCAAAATTCACGCGAAAGGACACAGGCAAGATGCTCACTCATAGTAATATAAATTATTATTTCGTCGTCGTATGAATCAGACAGTCGTCTGCCTATTTGATCTAATAAATCAATATCATCCACTGCAAGCCTAAATGGACTGATCGACACTTTTTTATCATACTTCGAAAAATCCAAATCGCTATTGTACATCGGAGATCTTGAAAGTACATGAAAAATATCGTGTTCAATATAATCCTTACCTGTTAGACTTAATTCGTTTTCCATATGTTGAACTTTTGTTTCATCAACAAAATATCCAGTTGCATAAGTGCTTATATCTAAAGGTACAAAAATATTAATCATCTATATTTTGTTCGTCAATTCTATCAATTATAATTCGCATCGGATCTACTAATCTGCTAGATACCCAATATGTGTCATGTATCATATTAAAATTATGTACAAGCGAATCTTTGATTTCTTCAATGCTATGCTCTTCTGATAGAAATTTTTCGAAGGAATCAAACATGGCTTGTATTCGTAAATTAAAATTCTCTAGGTCATCATAACTTTCATCAAACCACTCTGGAAATGTTTTAAAACCTAAATCTCTTATACGTTGCAGGCCATGTTGGTTGCCTACAAATAGAAAAGGCATTCCCCACGCCATTGCTTTAAATGTTTTTTCTGTTAAAAATCTTACCGGGTGTGGAGGTGTATGCTCAATGATCAAATCTCTTGCTTGACTTTCTGTAATTATGTTTACTTTGCATTTTTGTGGCCATTTTAAATTAAATTTCCTGTCGTGGCGAATAGGTATATTGTTTCCTGATATGTTATCATGCGGTTCAAATTCTGCTTGTTTTGGTAACATATTAATAATTTTACTATCTAATTCATGATCCTCTCCAGGTGTTACCATGCCCATTGGTTCTGCGCCACAACTCCATATCATGTTATCTAGCAATCCGCGTTTTTCTGCTTCTATAATAGTTGTTAGTCTGTGTTGCTTTGGCATCCTATTTAAAAGCAATGCATCATATTCCTTGTCATCATGCCAAATACTATCCATAACTTTTTCTATATCAAATGGCTGATCGTCCATTGCTTCTTCCCAATCCATCATATCCATATTTCTGGAAGACTTTATACCACATGTATTGTTTACATCGAATAAAAAATATTCAAATGGCACAACTTCGAAATCTACGCCTTGTGACTGTAAAAAATGTGTATAATCCTTGTCTGAATTAGATTTTATATAAAATCGTTTATGTTTACATTCTCCTGCAGGTCTAAGATGTCGCTTACAATTTTCTACAAAGTATTCCCATACTCCAACGATATCATCACTTCCTGTTTGCGGTTTAGTATCTTTTTGAGGACCACATTCCCAAATGTCACTCACCATAGCACTAAATTCTGGATGATTAAAAAATTTACTAAAAATTGCACCTTGCAAACTAAATGCCGCTTTCTCCGAAATAGATATAACAACACGCCAATCTTGAATAGGTTCAAACCTTTTTACTAAGTCTACCCAAAACGGACTTTCAACATTGATTGCTTCGTTAATATCAATTGATACTGGATATATAAAATGATCTGATGTCAAATTAACGGAAATTTCTCTTCGTAAACGTTTAGACCTTTGTAATACCCACCTAATATAATCATGTTTATTAACATAATTAAGTGTGTTATAGTCTTTATCATGTATAGAATCTGAGATAAAGGCTTTTGCTATTTTTTTCTGTACTGTGTTATAATCGGTAGGATTTACAGTTGCGTTAACGAAAATTGTTCTCATATGTGTATATTATCCGATAAATATGTGTATGATATTTGGTATCCTAACATTAATTACTGCACTGGCTATTGCCGGTGTTGCCGCATGGTTTTCCATTGTCGGCTTAATGCTACTATTTAGTGGTATGCCTATGAGTATAGCCGTAATGGCTGGCACACTTGAAGTAGGTAAACTGCTAACAGCAAGTTGGCTGTATAGGTATTGGAACGAAACATCCATAATGTTGCGGACCTACCTCACGGCGGCAGTTGTTATACTAATGGTTATTACAAGCATAGGTATCTTTGGGTATCTCAGTAAAGCCGCAGGCGATCAAGCAAGTGACACAGGCGATGCTGTAGCAATAGTAGAACGGGTAGATGCTCAAATAGCCAGAGAAGAAAATAAAATTGTAATATTAGAAGACAGAATACAAAGCATCGGTGGTTCCATTGATGTTAGTTCTAGCATAACACAACAAGAAGAAATCAGAGATGGTGCTTGGATTAGAGTTCAAGGTGACATTGATTACAACCAAGAACAAATAACCACAGTTAGAGAACAACTCACAGTAGATCTCTCTCAACAGGATAGTAGATTAGCAGAACTAGATAAAGCAGTAAATGATTTAAGAAGTAAAGGTATAGAAATTATCACACTCGACGAAGGCGGAATATTCCAAGGTGCTGAAACAGAAAAGATAGATTATGTAGCACAGGCTAACGAACTGCGAAATAGCCAAACAGATGAAAGAGATGAAATCAGAGATGAGAAGATTAGACTAAGAGATCAAGCAAGTAAAGACATTAAAGTTTTCCAAGATGCAATTGACAATTACAGGGCACAGGCGCAAGACACTATTAAAGGTGCTAATGATGAAATTAACAGATTGCGTGGCCAGAGTTCATCGCAGGCAGATGATAACTTAATAAAGATAGATACTTTTAACAGCGACATTGACGCCATTTACAGTAACATAGTAGCACTTAAAGACGAGAAATTTGACGCAGAACAAAAAGTTAGGACACTAGATAGAGAAGTAGGACCAATTAAATACTTGGCACAATTAATATATGGTAATGACGGACGTGATGTGTTAGACCAGGCAATACGTTTATTCATTCTACTATTAGTATTTGTATTTGATCCACTAGCAGTTATGCTAGTTATTGCCGCTAACCAAACATTATTACGTTATGGTATTAACTTAGAAAGCAGTGGTCCTCCACTACCACCAAAAGATCCAGACCCAGAACCGGAAGAAAGTGTGGAAGAATTTAAAATCGATGAAGCAACAGGCAGAGAAGTAGTAGAGGAAATATCAGACGAAGATTACAAACCACTGCCAAGTGCTGTTGATGATGCCGCTGATGTAATGAGTGATTACAATGGTAGAGATAAAACTTTCTTTGAAAGTATCAATGAGCCAATTGTTAATATTGACAATCAAAAAACAGCAGACATTGTAAATCAAATTGAGAAAACAGAAAAACTAGAAGACGACCTAAACAAAATATTAGGTGGCAAGACTAAATCGCAACTTTTACAAATGGCACTAGATGGTGGTGTTGAAATACCTGCTCAATTTTCTAAAGCAGAAATTGTTGCCAACGTTATTGCTAACTACGAAACTATCACCAAAAAAAAAATTTAAAAATCGACGAACTTGAAACCGAATTAAAAGATTCAGAATATAGGTATCAAAAGCAATTAGACGAATTAAACGATAAGTATAAACGAACACTAGAAAATCTCGAAGATGTTAAGAATTCGCTTGACATAAAACCTAAAGAAGTTATAATAGAAAAAGAAATCATTAAGGAAGTTATTAAGGAGGTTCCTGTTGAGGTCGAGAAGGTTGTCACAATTGAGAAGGAGGTCCCTGTCACAAAGGAGGTCGTGGTCACTCGCGAAGTCGAAGTTCCCGGACCAGAGCGAATTGTTGAAGTCCCCGGACCAGAGCGAATCGTGGAAAGAATCGTGGAAGTCGAAGTCCCCGGACCAGAAAGAATAGTTGAAAAAATAGTCGAAGTTCCAGTAGCACCTAAACCAAAACCAAAAGTACCAAACAGTTGGACATTTACTCCCAAGACTGAATTGCCAGTAGATAACAAAGAAAATCCTACAGATAGTAAATACTACATTAAGAAACCTAAAAGTTAATGACAGAAGACAACAGCACAGATAAAAACTCACTATCATGTAATTTTTGTGGCAAGCATAGAAGCGAAGTTAATAAACTTGTTGCAGGTCCAGATGTCTACATTTGCAACGAATGTATAGATTTATCATATAAAATTATAGACGATGAGTTCGACGATGATGACTTACAATTAGAAAACATTGCTGATCCAAAAGAAATACGCGAGTACTTAGACCAATATATTGTAGGGCAAGAATATGCCAAGAAAGTTTTAAGTGTAAGTGCATACAATCATTATAAACGCATTGATTCACCTGTAGTAGATGGCGTCGAAATAGAAAAAAGTAATATACTAATGCTAGGTCCGTCTGGTGTTGGTAAAACATTACTTGCTAAAACACTATCTAAAAAACTAAAAGTACCTTTTACAATAGCAGATGCAACCACATTAACTGAAGCAGGGTATGTCGGTGAAGATGCAGAAAGTGTACTTGAAAGATTAATACAAGCCGCCAATGGAGATGTTGCTCTTGCTGAAAAAGGCATAGTGTTTATCGACGAATTAGATAAAAAGGCTCGTAGCAGTGAGTCTAACACATCTACACGTGATGTCAGTGGCGAAGGCGTCCAACAAGCACTCTTGAGATTAATAGAAGGCACAACAACGTACATAAACGTTGGTTCAAATAAATTATCAAGTGAAAAAATAGAATTTAGCACTGATAATATTTTGTTTATATTGGGCGGAGCATTTGTCGGAATAGATAAAATTATTAAAGCAAGAATAAACAAGAAAAATAAAATAGGATTTAAATCTGCACTTGATAGCGAAAATGACTTAGACAAAGATGTTTATTTACATGCTACACATGAAGATATTATACAATACGGATTAATACCAGAACTAGTAGGAAGGGTACCTGTCTTAGCAGGTTTAACAACTTTGGATGTTAATGACTTAATACACATACAACAAGAAAGTAAAAATAGTGTTAGCAATCAAGTTAAGGCGTTATACAAACTTGAAGGAATAATTATAGGCTTTACAGATAACTTTTATAAAACAGTATCAGAAGAAGCAATCAAATTAAAAACAGGTGCTAGAGGTATAAGAAGTATTTTAGAAGCATATTTTATAGATTTAACATATAATATAACAGATCTTAAAGAGAAAAAAGTCAAAGAAATGTATATTAACGATCTAGATCACAGTACAATTTCGTATATCAACGAGGTTGACAAACTAGATGATAACTAGTATAATAAAAATAATATTAAAAAAGAGGTAAAGTTGAATAACAAATTTAAAGGAAATGATATCAAGAAAGGATATCAATATGATTACAAAAAGAAGCAAGACTTCAAAAAGAAGTTCGAGCCACGTGATCCATTTGATTCTGCAATATACGTTCGCAATGGTAATGTAGACCAAGCAATTAGAACTTTAAAGAAAAAATTATTAAAAGATAATTTCCAAAAAGAACTTGCTAAAAGAGAATACTACGAAAAACCAAGTGCTAAACGTAAAAGAGTAAAAGCCACAGGTGTTAAAAAAGGACAAAAATTGTTGCGTGAGAAAATAATGAGAGGGGAAGCAATGCCTCCAGCAACAGTTGGCCAAAAACACCTTAAAGGTAAAAGATCACTAAACAAATATCGTGCAACTAAGAGGCTCATGCAACAAAGAGATTGGGCAAGGAAGTAAGAATGAAATATGATTACGCACTCGTTAGTGGCGGGTTTGATCCTGTGCATCTTGGACATTTGCAAATGTTTAAAGATGCAAGTAAGTTAGCAGACAATGTAATAGTGCTACTTAACAGCGACGAATGGCTTACTAGAAAGAAAGGCAGACCATTTATGGATCAAGTTCAGCGAAAAGCCATACTGGAAGAAATGAAGTGTGTAAGTCAAGTAATCATACAATCTCAAGATGTAGATGATAGTAGCAGTAATGCTATTATGAATTTTGCAATTAGAAATCCTGATGCAAGAATATGTTTTTGCAATGGCGGTGATCGTAGTGATACTAAAAGAATACGAGAAACAGATATATGCAATAAATACGATGTAGCACTAGAGTTCGGCATTGGCGGTGAAGCCAAAGTTGCAAGTAGTAGTAAGTTATTACAAGATTACACAACCACAGTCATTGAACGACCATGGGGCAGATACAGGCAACTATATGCCGGTGAAGGATATGTTGTTAAGGAACTTGAGATAGATCCAGGTAAAGAACTTAGTGATCAATTTCATTTTCACAGAAGCGAACACTGGATAGTGCTAAGTGGTATAGGGCATCTTAGACAAGGTGCTACTAGACAAATGCCTGAAAGAGAATTTTATATTCCGGAAGGCGAAAGTGTGTATATTAGACCAGCACAAACACACAAACTAAGTAATCCTGGTCAAGTACCTTTGCGTATAGTCGAAGTTTGGGCAGGAGAGATATTAGAAGAAACCGACATTAAAAGATTGGATGTTGGACCAAATTACGGAGAGAAATGAGAGAATTAGGAATGACGTTATTAGGATGTCTAGCAATAAGTATGTTTTTTGTTGCTAAAGTATATCCAAGTTTAGAATACACTGGTTACAGTAGTAACAGTTCATGTACAGGACAATGCTATGCTGACTATGTAGCACTAAACGGTACAGCAGTTGAAATAGAGCAACGTAAACAAGCATTGGCTAACTTAGATGAGTTCAGTGACATTAGAAGTTTATGGGCAGGTTGTGCCGCATGTCATGGAGCAGAAGGACAAGGCATGGCAGTATTTCCTAAACTAGCAGGACAGAGTTCAGACTATATTGTAGGTAGACTTAACACTTACAAGAACAGAGGACAAGTAGGTGCTATGAGTAGCACTATGTGGTCACAAGCAGGAATGCTTAGTGCAGACCAAATGGAACAAATAGGTAAGTTTATAGAAGCAGGCTTACCAGGAAAATAAGGACATATGGAATTGAAAGAATTAAACACATCCAAAGTATGCGATATACTTAACAGAATTGTGGAATTAGAAATGGCTGGAGTAGTTAGATATGCTCACAGTTCACTGATGGTTACTGGACCCAATAGGATTCCTATTGTGACATTTTTACAGGAACAGGCAAACGAAAGTCTAGCACATGCCTTACAAGCAGGTGAGTACATCACAGGCTTTGGTGGACACCCAAGTCAAAATATATCTGCTATTGAAGAAAATCACAATCATAGTGTTGAACAAATTCTCACTGAGAGTTTAGAACACGAAATGAAAGCAGTAGAGACATACAAAGAACTACTAATGGAAGTTGCTGATGCAAGTATTATGCTTGAAGAATATGCAAGAGGGCAAATTGGCATGGAAGAACAACACGCATTAGAAATAAGGAAAATGTTACAAGATTATTCATAATGGCAGATAAAATAATTAGAGCAACTATTACTGTAGAATTACCTTACAGTAATGAACTACTAAACGATGGTAGAAAGTTAGATAAAGAACTTAGGCGAGTTATAAAGAATGCTGATTTTATACCACATGAAACACAGGCAGGTACATTAGATTACTGTAAACGACCGGTTATAAGAGATGAGACTACATTATAAAGATTGCGGTAAAATAGGATTTACTTGTAGCACATTTGATTTGCTACATGCAGGACATGTTACAATGTTAGAAGAAGCCAAAAGACATTGTGACTTTTTAATAGTAGGATTACAAAACGACCCTACATTAGACCGTCCAGAAAAGAATGCACCGGTCCAAAGTATTGTTGAAAGACAAATACAACTGGCGGCAGTAAAGTATGTAGATGAAATTGTTATCTACAACACAGAACAAGATTTAATCGATTTACTTCTCACATTACCAATAGACGTTCGTATCTTGGGTGATGAGTACAAAACAAAAGACTTCACTGGCAAAGACATTGCTAAACAACGTGGCAGTAAAATTATATACAATGGAAGAGACCATTCTTTTAGTAGTAGTAGTTTACGCAAACGTGTGGTTCAAGCAGACAAATAGGTATCACAGAGTATGACACTTTTTTTAAAATTTTTAGATGCCCTTGGCCGAAAAAGGGTAATACTAGATAGACAAAGTAACATACCATATTTAACTAGGTACTACTTGTTTTTAAAAGAACGCAAGTGGTTCCCTTTCAACATATTTTTACATAACTTTCACAAAGGAGACCCAGATGACTTACATGATCATCCTTGGCCTTATTGCACTATTATCCTTAAAGGTGGCTATTGGGAGCACCTTAGAACTGGCGAACGAAAATGGCGGAGGCCCGGTTCCTGTCGTTTTGCAGGCAGTCGTAGCCTACACCGCATTGAGTTGGAGCCTGGCGTTGATACTTGGACTCTATTTATTCCAGGTCCCCATGTAAGAGAATGGGGTTTTATAGATAAAGGCGTTTGGAAACATCACCAAACGTACCTAGCAGAGAGATATAAAGGATGATGGATATAGGAATATTCATAAAAAGGTTGACCTTGTGTATAAAATGTGTATAATAGTATACAAGTTAGAGCAAGGGTGTTCTAACCAAAAAGTTGAAAATTAGGAGGTCATATGACTACATCAACAACTAAAGAAAGCAAAGTTTTAGCCGCTTTACAAGAAGGCAGAACTTTATCTTCAGCACAAATCAGAAGTTTTTTCGGTGCTGGTAACCCACAAGCAGTGATTCAATCACTAAGATTCAAAGGATATCCTATCTATTTGAACACAGTGACCGACACTAAAAACAGAAGCAGAAATGTATACCGTTTAGGTACACCTTCGAGAGCTGTTATTGCCGCTGGTTATAAAGCAATGGCAAACGGCTTAGTGTAACAACTAACTGTTA